>UMJL01008157.1_pt1 | contig 87838 bp, 72 predicted proteins | sample 1966071 | NCBI WGS metagenome assembly UMJL01 (sample SAMEA4836148, study PRJEB28245) | human gut metagenome | biome: gut microbiome; material: fecal sample | place: Denmark | collected 2008
GAAATGAAAAACCATTTGAATGGCCAAAAGGTGTAACAAGAATCGTAGATCATGGAGATCATTGGCATTTATATGTTGGAGATAAAGAGGTTGCAGTTGTTCACGAAAATCCAAGAAGTCATTATCCTAATGCAGAATATATCAAAGAAGGAAGTGACCACTCTGATATTAGTGTAGGTGAAAATGAATTATTTACTTACGAAAGTGTAAAAGCGGAAATAAAAGACAAAGTAATTCCATATCTTGACAATAATCTTAGAGCAATGAGACATTATGGAGATTTAGATACAACATTACCAGTTTATGGTTCAAATGGAGTTACAAAAGGAATATTTTATTGGTTACACGGAAATCACTATCATGCAATAACCATAAAACAAATTATTCAAAATGCAAAAGCTGGTCAATATGGTGATTGTACTGCAAAAGAAATTGTATCTGCTCTAAAATATATAATTGAAAATCCAAATGCAAAAATTGAGTCTAAAATAACTGTTGATAGAGAAGAAGTAGAAAAATATCTTATGAAAGTTTATAATCTAAAAGATAAATTGGATGTACAGGTTATTGGAAATATTGCTTATGTTTATATAAATAATGAGACTTTAACATTTAGTTTAGCGGATTTTGAAAAAGTAAATGGAGAAATAAGATATAAAAAGGAACTACCGAAAGCACCAAAAAAAGTAGATAAAGATAATAAAAATTCTGATGTAGAAAAGGAAGATAATAATAAAAACACCATTTCTAAGTCTGAAGATAAAAAAGTTGATGAAAAGAAAAAAGAAAAATTAAATACTAATAAGTCAACAAAATTAGACGAAAATAAGAAAGAAAAAGACAACAAAAAGAAGTAATCTTCTAAATTTAAAATCACTCAAATAGAGTAAAATCTAATTGAGTGATTTTTTTGTAAATAAATAAGTTTTATTTAAATAAAATTTTTTAATTAAAAACTTTTTTTGTAAATATGTTTGTAAAATGTTTTTTATGTGGTATAATATATTTGTAATCAATTAGCACTCAAGTTAATAGACTGCTAATAACTTTAATAGGAGGGATATTATGAAATTAAAACCAATAGGAGATAAATTAGTTATAGAAATGGTTGAGGTAGAAGAAAAGACAAGCTCTGGTATTGTTCTTCCTACTTCTGCAAAGGAAGCGCCAAGTGTTGCAAAAGTTTTGGCAATTGGTGATGAAATTTTAAAAGATGAAGATAAAAAAGATTTAATCAAGGTTGGAGATAAAATAATTTTCTCTAAATATGCAGGAACTGAAGTTAAACTTGATAAAAAAGAATATATTGTTGTAAAAATTGCTGATGTTTTAGCAGTTGTTGAAGATTAGGAGGTTTTTAAATGGCTAAAGAAATTAAATTTAACGAAGACGCAAGAAAAGGAATGGAAGCTGGTATTAATAAACTTTCAAATGCAGTAAAAGTTACTCTTGGACCTAAGGGTAGAAATGTTGTTTTAGATAAAAAATTCGGTGCACCTCTTATAACAAATGATGGTGTTACTATTGCAAGAGAAATTGAATTGGAAGACCCTTATGAAAATATGGGTGCTCAACTTGTTAAAGAAGTTGCTACTAAGACAAATGATGTTGCAGGGGACGGTACAACTACTGCAACACTTTTAGCTCAAGCAATTATTAGAGAAGGATTAAAGAATGTTGCTGCTGGAGCAAATCCTATGATTATTCAAAAGGGAATTAAAAAGGCAGTTGAAAAGGCAGTTGAAGGAATTAAGGAATTTTCAAAACCTGTTGAAACAAAAGAAAGTATTGCTCAAGTAGCATCAATTTCTGCTGCTGATGAAGAGGTTGGAAAACTAATTTCAGATGCAATGGAAAAAGTTGGTAAAGACGGTGTTATAACTGTTGAAGAATCAAGAAGTATGGGAACAACTTTAGAAGTTGTTGAAGGTATGCAATTCGATAGAGGATATGTTTCTCCTTATATGGTAACAAATACTGAAAAAATGGAAGCTGAACTTGAAGACCCATACATTTTAATTACTGATAAAAAGATTAGTAATATTCAAGAAGTTTTACCTGTTTTAGAACAAATCGTTCAACAAGGAAAACCACTTTTAATTATCGCTGATGATGTTGAAGGGGAAGCAATGGCAACTCTTGTTGTTAATAAATTAAGAGGAACATTTAACTGTGTAGCAGTAAAAGCACCTGCTTTTGGAGATAGAAGAAAAGATATGTTACAAGATATTGCTATCTTAACAGGTGGTACAGTTATTTCAGAAGATTTAGGATATGAATTAAAAGAAACTTCTATTGAAATGTTAGGTAGAGCAAGAAGAGTAACTGTTGGAAAAGAACTTACTGTTATCGTAAATGGTGCTGGAGAACAAAAAGCTATTGAAGAAAGAGTTGCATTAATTAGAAATCAAATTGAAATAAGCGATTCTGAATATGATAGAGATAAATTACAAGAAAGACTTGCTAAACTTGCAGGTGGAGTTGCTGTAATCCAAGTTGGAGCAGCAACAGAAACAGAATTAAAAGAAAGAAAATTAAGAATTGAAGATGCTTTAGCAGCTACAAGAGCAGCAGTTGAAGAGGGTATCGTTCCAGGTGGTGGAACTGTATTGTTAAATGTAATTCCAAGAGTTAAAGCACTTCTTGAAAAAACAAATGGAGATGAAAAAACAGGTGTTAGCATAATTGTTAAAGCACTTGAAGAACCTGTTAGACAAATTGCTATTAATGCAGGTTTAGAAGGCTCTGTAATCGTTGAAAATGTTAAAAATGCAGAAGTTGGAATTGGTTTTGATGCTTTAAATGAAAAATATGTAAATATGCTTGAAAGTGGAATTGTTGACCCTACAAAAGTTACAAGGTCAGCATTACAAAATGCATCAAGTGTTGCATCAATGGTATTAACAACAGAGGCAGCAGTTGCTGATGTTACTAAAGAAGAACCAATGGGACAAATGCCTGGCGGAATGAATCCCGGAATGGGATATATGTAGGCCTTAATCTACACATAAGATTCAGTTGAAGTATCTTTTAAAATTAAAATTTAATTTTGAATATATTTAAATTTATGGTAAAATAGAACTTAGATGATGTCTAAGTTCTTTTTTTATGGAGATTTTATGATTATTTTATTTTTTAATATTATATTTTTAATTTGTATTACTATTTTGGGGATACATCAAGGTTTTTATTTATATGAATTTAATAAAATTTTAAAAAATTTAAAAGTTTTAGGTGAAAATAAAGATTTAAAAGAAAATAAAAAAAATATTTTAGAGTATAATTACAATCTTGCACAACTTAATTATATTTTTTGTGTTTGTTTTTCTACACCTATGAAAAAATATTTTGAAAAAAAGATTAAATTTGAATACATTGAATAGGAGAAAATTTTGAAAGATTATTTATTTATACATAAAGATGAAGAAGAAATTGAATATGGAAAAGTTGTAGATAGCAAGTTGAATTCCTATTTTGTAAAAAAAATTAGTGATTTTGAAATAGGAGATATTTATAGAGTAAGAGTTGTAAAAAAAGTTGTAGCACTACATTGTTTTTTTGTTGAGCTTAAAAATGGGAAAAACGGATTTTTGGATTTTAAAGATACCATTGGAGAAATCAAAGTTGGAGATGTGATTTTTGTTGAAATATATAAGATAAACGCAGGAGATAAGGCGCCTAATGTTTCAATGAATTTTTCAATTTCTTCTCTTTTTTCAGTTGTTTCATTTAAGAATAGTGAAGAAATTTTGATTTCAAAAAAATTAAAAGATTTTAAATTTGATATTGATAAAATAAAGGCTTTAAAATCAAATTTTTCAATAAAATTGAGGACGAAGTCTGTATCTTGTGATGAAGAATTTTTGTTAAATGATATAAGTGAAAATTTGAAAAAAATGCAAGAAATTGTGGATAGTATAAATAATTTACCGGTTCCAAAATTGATATATAAAAAAGAAAATTTTTTGGAAGACTTTTTAATTGAAAATGAAAAATATAGTTGTATCTTAAATGAAAAAGAGTTGTATAAAAAATTTAAAAATGATGAATTTTTAAAAAATGAATTGATTTTTGATGAAGAATATTCTCCAAAATATGACTATAACATTGGAATTTATCTTGAAAATTTAAACAAAAAAGTTGTTGAAGTTGAAAATATAAATATAGTAATAGAAAAAACAGAGGCACTTACTGTTATAGACGTAAATTCAAAAGGAAAGACAAGTGAAAGCGATAAAAGTAAAAATGCACTTAGTGTAAATTTAATTGCTATTGATGAAATTTTAAGGCAAATTTCTTTTAGAGATATTTCAGGGATAATAATCGTTGATTTTATAAATATGAAAGCAAAAGAAAAAGAAATTTTAGAAGAAAAAATTAGTAAAATACAAGTTTTAGATAATAAAATTTGGAATTTTCACGGATTTACAAAACTTGGACTATATGAGATAACAAGACAGAGAGGTAAATAATGGAAATAAAAAATTTAGAAATAATAGACAACACTAATGAAGGACTTGGAGTTGCAAAAAGCGATGAGGGAATAATTTTTGTAAAAGGTGGACTTGTTGGTGATATTGTTGATGTTGAAATAACACAAAAAAAGAAAAATTTTTCTAATGGATATGTAAAAAATTATGTAAAGTTTAGTGAATTTAGAGAAAATAAATATGATGAAAACTTAACTGATATATATCCTTTTATAAATTTGAAATATGAAAAAGAACTTGAATTAAAGAAAAAAATGTTTTTAAACAATCTTAGAAAAAATACTAAAATTGAATTGGAAAATGTTGAAATTTTAGGAAATGAAAAAAATCTTAATTATAGAAATAAGATAGAATTAAAGACAAATGAAAATTTTGAACTTTGCTATTGTGTAGATAATGGAGAAAATAAATTAAGGCTTGAAAGCTGTCCGATTAGTGATTTAGCCATCAATGAATTTTTACCATTTTTACAAGAAAAGTTAAGAGAATTTAAAATAAAGTCTTATGATGTTAATACAGATATGGGAATTTTGAAGAATATCAGTATAAGAGCAAATTTTAATTCTGAAATTATGATTACCTTTGTTGTAAAGAAAAATACAAAAGAAGTTGAAAATTTTGTTAAAAGTTTAAAGATTTACGAAAATTTAGTTAGTGGATATGTAAATATAAATCCTAAAAAAGCAAGTATAATTATGGGTAATGAATGTATTTGTGTATTTTCAAAAAAACTTTTTATAGATAAAATCGGAAAATATGAATTTAATATTTCTCCAAAGAGCTTTTTTCAAGTAAATAAATTTCAAACTGAAAATTTATATAAAATAGCAAAAGAATTTTTAGGAGAAAATAAGGAAGAAACTTTGCTTGACCTTTACTCAGGAATAGGAACGACAAGTATATACTTTGCAGAAAATTTCAAAAAAGTAATCGGCGTTGAAGTCGTAAAAGATGCAGTAAAAGATGCAAAAGAAAATTTAAAACTGAACGAAGTTAAAAATGTAGAATTCATCTATGGGAAAAGTGAAGAAAAAATCGAAGAAATACTAAAAACAAAAAATATAGACATAGTTTCAGTGGACCCTCCACGAAAGGGATTGGATAAAAAAGTTGTAGATACAATATTGAAAAGCAATATAAAAAAATTAGTCTATATAAGCTGTAACGGAGCTACATTAACAAGAGATTTAAAACTTTTCATTGACGGTGGCTTTGAATTGCAAAAAGTAAAACTATGCGATATGTTCAGTAGAACAGCACATTGCGAGGTTGTTGTAGAGATTGGGAGATTAAAATAATTATTTAAGTGATTTTGATAAAGGTGTAAGTTGGTGATTTTATGGAAAACAAACAAATTTATGATTTTGCAGTTAAGTGGGAGTCTGTTTTTAGAGATTTTACAAATTATAAATTTCAGGATATTTATTTTAAACTTATTAATGATTGTGAAAAATTGGGTTTTAAAGAAGACTTAGGGATAGGTTTTGAGTATAGTTATGAAGAGGCTTTTTGTGATTATTTAGATTTTGAAGATATTGTTGACTATATTAGTGATGTTGATATTTTAGGCTCAATTATTTACCATAAACTTAAAACTTTTGATAAAAATTCTGATGCTTATGAATTTTCTTTGTGGTTAAACATTGCATTTACTAGATTTGTTGAAATTTTTTGTGTAAAAATTATAGATAAGAGGTTAAAAAATGTAAACATTTCATCTAAAAAACATTTGAAAAAATTAGGTGTTTCTAAAATTGTAGAAGAAGTTGTTACCTTAAATAATTTGGGAGAAGTTAAATTTTATATATATGAAAATTTTGCAGGTATATCAAGAAAAATAGAAGAAAAAAGTTTTAATATAGATTCTGAAATGGTAGAAAAAATTTTTGAAAATTTAATTTGTTCAATTAATAAAAGAAAATTCCCAAAAGATGATATAGATGAGAATTTTTGGACTTTAAGCTTAGAGGACATATCCTATGAAAAATATAAATTTAAAGATTTTTTAGGTAATGATTTATTTTTTGATTCGCTTAGCTTGTCCGAATTTATCAGGAATACTTTAGATATTGATGATTTGTTATTGTTTGACAACAACAAATATGACGAAATCAAAAAATTTGAAATAAAATATGATAGGATTACTAAAATTTCTGATGATAAAATAAATTATAGTGAGAATTTTATTATTGATGCAGATTTAGGAACTATTGAGCATATTCAAAATATTAGTGAGGATATAGTTGTTTCTAAAAAGTATCAAATTAAGTATGAAATAAAAAAATTATTAGATGAAATAAATTCAAAAAAATTATTTGAAAACAATAAACAAAATTTAAATGAAATTATTTTTCCAAGTAATGAAGAAAGAAAATATAGTATAATAATTGATTTTAAAAAGAAAGGTCAAAAGGTTATTAACGGCTTTTATTATAAAAATAATTTGCCAAAGTGCTGGAGAAATCTTATTTATAATATAGAACATTTAATTAAATTTTTTGATTATAAAGAATTATTTGACGAAAAAGTTTTTGATAAGGAACTTTTTTCTAAGGACGATTTTATGTTTTGTAGTGTTGTATTTTCAGATTGTGGTAAGAAATATTACTATATTTCTGAGGATAATAACATAAATATAGGTGATGATGTTTTGGTTTCCGTTGGTAAGGAACATAAAATAAAAATAGTAAAAGTTATTAAAATTGAATATTTTAACGAAAAAAATTCACCGTTTCCTATTGAAAAAACTAAAAGAATAATTCGTAAATGTGTTAAATCTGATTATTATCTATATGAAGATTATGAATAAAATATAAAAGACCTGTTTTAGCAGGTCTTTAGTTTTTATCAATTTTTATTTATAATCTTCAACAATCATCTTTGCAAGTTCGTGTGGGTTTCCACAGCCTGTTGTAATTATTGTATCTTTGTTTTTGAATGTTTCAAATATATAATCTCTTGCCTCTTCAAAAGTTTTTAAGTAAATTGCATTTATTCCATTTTTATTTAATTTTTCAACTAAATCTATTGAATGGATTGTTGGGTCAAACTTTTCTCTTGCTGCATATATTTCTGTAACTATTACTTCATCACAATCATCAAAACATTTTGCAAAGTCATTTAATAATGTTTTTGTTCTTGAGTAAGTATGTGGTTGGAATATACAAACAAGTCTGCCTTCTTTATGTTCGGCGATTGAACTTAAACAACTTTTTATTTCTCTTGGGTGATGACCGTAATCTGTTAATATAGTAGCTTTTTTATCATTTCCAATTACTCCATAAACTTCCATTCTTCTATGAAGATTTCTATACTTTGAAATAGCCTCTTTTATAGTTTCTACGTCAATTCCTGTTTCGTAAGTTGCAATGATTGCAGCAGCTGCATTATAAATATTATGCCTACCAATTATATTTAAGCAGAAATGATGTTTTCCAAATTTTTCATTTTCAATGTCAAAACAAGGATGACCAACTTTGTCAAAACTTATATTTGTAATGTTATAAGTTGCTTTTTCGTTATTTACGCCAAAGGTAATAGTTTCTCCTTTTATATGTTCTAATAGTGGAATACAGTTCGGGTCGTCAATATTTATTATAGCTTTTGAATCTTCATCAAGATTTTTCATATAACCGATAAAAGTATCAACAATATGGTCTAAATTTTTGTAAAAATCTAAATGGTCCTCGTCAATATTTAAAATAATTGCCATACTTGGATAATAATGCAATATATTTGCTTTGAATTCACAAGCCTCAGTTACCAGATAGTCTTCGTTTCCACATAGTACATTTCCGTCTATTTCATCTAAATTTCCACCGATTAAAATTGACGGCTTAAAAGGGGAATTAATTAAAATTTTTGAAATCATACTTGTAGTTGAACTCTTTCCGTGAGAGCCTGAAATTGCTATTGAATGAAGATAATTTCTCATCAAAGCACCTAAAAATTGTCCTCTTGTAACACAAGGCACACCAATAGATTTTGCTTTTATCAATTCTTCATTATCCGGTAAAATTGCATCTGTATATACAATTAAATCCGGATTTTGAATATTTTCTTTCTTTTGTCCAATAAAAATGTTAGCTCCATTTTTTTCTAAAATTTGAATTTCTTTAGAAGTATTTCTATCACTTCCTGAAATATTATATCCTTTTTTCAAAAGTAATTTTGCAATTCCACTCATACTTATTCCACCAATTCCGATGAAATGTATATTTTTATATTTTTTATCATTAAAATCAAATTTAAACATAATAAATCTCCATTGTATTAATTGTATGACTAAGTTATTAAGTCATACTAATTATATCATAGTTTCAATATGATAATCAAATAGTTTTCGTTTAATTATCAAATAATTATGTACGAAAAGTAATAAAAAATTTATTAAATTTTCAAAAAATTCAACTTTATGATATAATAAGTATAACTTTATATTTTGGAGAAAAAAATGAAAAAAATACTTTTGATTGACGGTTCAAGCCTTATTTTTAGGGCTTTTTATGCAATAAAAAATTTAACAACTAAAGACGGTGTTTTCGTAAACGGAGTTTATGGATTTTTAAATATGTATTACAAAGCGTTGGAGTTAATAAAACCAACTCATATTTTTGTTGCCTTTGATAAGGGCTCAAAAACTTTTAGACATAATGAGTTTTCTGATTATAAAGGAACTCGTGATAAGGCTCCTAATGAAATAACATACCAATTTGGAATTTTAAAGGATTTACTTTCTTCTATGAATGTAAATTATTTAGAGCTTGATGAGTATGAGGCTGATGATATTTTGGGAACTGTTGCAAAACTTGCCCAAAAAGAGGGTTTTGAGGTAGATATTTTTACAGGAGATAGAGATTACTTGCAATTAGTTGATGAAAATATTTTTGTTCATTTAACTAAAAAGGGAATAAGTGAAATTAAACTTATGAATATGGAATCCGTTTTAGAAGATTATGGTCTTTCTCCTAAACAATTAATCGATGTTAAGGCACTTCAAGGCGATAGCTCCGATAACATTCCAGGTGTTAAGGGCGTTGGAGAAAAAACTGCTTTAAAACTTATTCAAGAGTATGGAACGCTTGATAATCTGTATGAAAATTTAGGAAATCTTAAAGGGAAGTTAAAAGAAAATCTTGAAAATGAAAAAGATAAGGCGTATTTGAGTCGTTATCTTGGAGAAATTTTCTTAAATGTTCCGCTTGAAAAGAATATTGATGATTTTGTGCTTAAGGAAGTAAATACTTCTGAATATATCGAAAAACTTGAAAAATTGGAATTTAAAAGTATTATAAATAAATATTTTAAAGATAGTAAAAAAGAAAATGCAGAAAAAACAAATCAAAATATTGATTTTGAAGTAATTAATTTTTCAGAAATTTTCGAAAAAATAAAAGATGATAAGGCTGTATCCATTAAATTTTTCTCCGATAAAAATTATATTTATAGAGAGGAATTTTATATTGGAATTTATTCAGATGTAAACAAAAAAGTTTATATCTGTAGAGAATTTACTTTAAAAGATTTTGAAAAGTTTTGTAATTTAGATGTAGTAAAAATTGGTTATGATATAAAGGAAGAATTATTTTTTGCTTTAAAAAATAATTTAGATTTTAAAAATTATGAAGATGTTATGATTTTAGAATATCTAATTGATTCAAATAAGGGAAGTTATGAGATTTCAAGAGTTAGTAAAGAGTTTTTGGACTTTGAAATTTTAGATATAAAAGAAAAATTTGGAAAAGGTAAAAATAAAAAGACTTTTTTCGAATTGGACGAAGAGATTATTTTTAAATACATTTCACAAAATGTATTTGCTATTTTCAAATTGTATAATTTATTTAATGAAAAGGCGAAAGAAAATAATTTAATTTCATTGTATGAAGAAGTTGAAAAGCCTTTGGTTAAAGTTCTTGCAGATATGGAAAATGTTGGAGTTTTAGTTGATAGAGATAAAATTGTTGAGTTAAAGGAAGAGTATTCTAAACTCGCTTATGGGTATGAGCAAAAAGTTTATGAGTTTGCAGGAGAAACTTTTAACTTAAACTCTCCAAAACAACTTGGAGCGATTTTATTTGAAAAAATGGAACTTCCCGTTATTAAGAAAACTAAAACAGGGTATTCAACTGATGTTGAAGTTTTAGAAAAATTATCTGAAAAACACGAAATAGCAGACTATATTTTAAAATATAGGTCTTTGAATAAATTAATTTCAACTTATTTAGATGGAATTTTGGAATATATTATGAATGACGGTAGGGTTAGGACTTCATTTAAACAGATGATTACTGCAACAGGAAGACTTAGTTCTGTTGACCCTAATTTACAAAATATTCCGATAAGAAGTGAAGAGGGGAGAAATATCAGAAAAGTATTTGTTGCAGATAAAAATAAAGTTTTTATCGATGCAGACTATTCACAAATAGAGCTTAGAGTTTTAGCTCATCTGTCTAAAGATTCAGTTATGATTGATTCTTTCAAAAATGATTTGGATATTCATAGCAAAACTGCAAGTGAAGTTTTTGGAGTTCCTATTGATGAGGTAACTGCTAATCAAAGACGTAATGCAAAGGCTGTAAATTTTGGAATTGTTTATGGAATAAGTGATTATGGTCTTTCAAAGGATTTGAATATCACAAGGAAAGAGGCAAAACAATATATTGACGGTTATTTAAATACTTATTTAGATATAAAAGATTATATGGAAAAAATTGTTGAGAAAGCCAAAAAAGACGGTTTTGTAACTACTATTTTAGATAGAAAGAGATATATTCCTGAAATAAATTCAAAGAATTTTAATATTAGAAGTTTTGGAGAGAGAATTGCATTAAATACACCTATTCAAGGAAGTGCAGCTGATATTATAAAACTTGCTATGATTAAAGTTTATGAAAGATTAAAGGAAGAAAAACTTAATGCTAAATTGATTTTACAAGTTCACGATGAGCTTATAATCGAATGTGATGAGAATGAAAGAGAAAGAGTTAAGGAAATTTTAAAAGATTCAATGGAAAATGTATATAAGTTGGATTTACCATTGAAAGTAGATGTTTGTGAAGGGAGTAATTGGTATGAGTCAAAATAAAAAATATATTGTTATCACTGGACAAATCGCAAGTGGTAAGAGTAGTTTATCTAAACTTATCGAAGAAAGATGTGAAGATTATTTAGTTTTAGATGCCGATGACCAAGTTAAAGAATTATATAAAAGAGGAGCCGTTCTTTATAAAGTTTTAGTAAATGAGTTTGGAGATAGTATTTTAAATGAAAAAGGAAATATATCAAAGGCAAAATTAAGAAGAACTGTATTTTTCAACGATGAAAATAGAGAAAGACTTAATGCTCTAACTCACCCTGTTATTTTAAAAAATATGGTTAATCTTGCTAAAAATTCTGATGCTGAAGTTGTATTTTTACAAATTCCATTATTGAATGAATCAATAGATAGATTAAAAAAATTAATTAATATTGATGAAGTTTGGAATATTACTGCAAGTGATGAAGTTAGATTCGCTAGAATTATGCAAAGAAAAGGAATGACAGAAGAACTTGCAAGTAGAATTATGTCAATTCAATCAGAGTTTGAAAGCGACGATTATGATATTTTATCAGTTGAAAATAATGGAGATTTTGAAGATTTAAAGAAAAAAGTTGATTTATTTTTTGAAAATAGTTGCATAAAAGAAAAGAAAAAAATCGGATTTTTTGCAAAGCTAAGACAAAATAAACAAGAAAAAGAAGTTGAAGAATTAGATGAAGCTGAAGAAGTTTTAGAAGAACCTGAAAATTTTGAAAAAGATAATTTAGTTAAATCTGAAGAATTAGATGATGAAGTTTCAAAAGTTGAAGAAACAGATAAATCTAAGCAAAAAGATGCAGATTTAAAAGAATTTATGCAATCTGTATTTTCTGAAAATGTAGAAGAAAATACACCAAAAGAAAATGTTGATTTGAAAATTTTAGAAAAGCAAGATTCTCTTGGTATGGAAAAAACTAAATTAACAGATTTAAGTTCTTTACGTGAAAATATTGGAGATACAGGTGTAATTAATAAGAATTTAGTAAATGATAATACAGTTTTTTTCGAAGAAGAAACAGAAGAACAAGAATTAGAAGTTAAAAAAAATGAACAAAAAGGTAGAAAAAAGAAAAAGATGAAATTATGGAAAAAAATATTAATGTTGATAGTTGCACTATTAGTATTGGTTAATGCTTTATTTTTTGGAGCAATATATTATGGAGGAAATAATTATCCGATAAATTATATTGAAGAGATACAAAAATATTCTGATGAATATGGAGTTGACCCTAAAGTTGTATTAGCTATAATGAGAGTTGAAAGTAATTTTAAAAGCGATGCAACAAGTAAGGTTAATGCAAAAGGATTGATGCAAATTTTACCTGATACTGCAAAACATATTGCAAAATTGATGCAAGTAGATGTGAATTCATTAGATTTAAATGACCCTGAAACTAATATAAAAATTGGAACATATTATATAAAATATTTGACTCAAAACTTTAGTAATATGGATACTGTTTATGCAGCCTATAATGGAGGAATTGGAAGTGTTAATACTTGGTTAAAAGATGCTAAGTATTCAAACGATGGAGTTACTCTTTACAATATCCCTTCATCAGAAACAAAACATTATGTTTATAAAGTTAATAAGGCTTTAAAAGCTTATGAAATTTTATATGGAAAGGAATTTCCAAAGAAGAAAACAAAAGGCTTTTCAAAATTTATGGAAAATGTAAAAAATATATTTAGATATATTTTTAGAAGTTTTTAAATAAAATAGTATGAATTCAAAGATCAACGGGTGATAAAATCCCGTTGTTTTTTTGTGATATTAGAAAACTAAGTTATATGCTTTCTATAATGGAATGTTCTATAATTGGATATAAAAAATATATATTGTATAATCAGCATAATTTTATAAAAATATTGTAATGGGAAGCTATAACATTGTTTTTTTATGCTAGAAATTGTTTTTAGATTTGGATTAATTATATTTATAATAAGTTTTCTACTCTTATTTTAAGTTTTAATAGAGACACAAAAGAAAAAAGAAATATTTTTCTCTTTCTTTACTTTCTTTGTTTAGACTATTGTTTGTTGGAGCATTAGTTTATGGAATTTATTAGATAGGGAAGGTAATGACTGCTGTTGGATAATATTTTAGATAAATTGTGTAGAAAACTGCATCCAAAATTTTTGATATAAGAAATGGATGCAGTACACATATATTTTATTAAGAATTTAGTTTTTTAAAATTATTTTTGTTAAAAATTTGATGTATGTATTTTTTATTTAATTTTTTTCCTATTATTACAACTCTTGAATCTTCCATTGGATTGCATCCACATATCTCGTAATTATCATTTACTAAATCAAATTTAAACCAAAAATCTTTTATGTTAAAATATCCTTTTGCTCTCACAATATTTCCTAATTGTTTAGACATTAATACATTTAATTTAAAAATTAATTCAGGAATATTTTTTATTTTTATATTTAGTAAAGACATATTTTCAAGTATTTGTTCTTCGTCTATTTCTATTTTATTAAACACTACTTTTAATTCGCCTTTGTGATCTTTTTTTATAGAATATTCATTATTAAATAAGTTCTCCCAATCTTGTTTTGTCCAATTTGAATAATGTGTTAGATTGAAATTTACTAATTTTCGATTTATCTCTAGTTCGTTTTTAATATTAGAAAATTCTACTTCTGACAAATTTTCTGATTTGCTTAAAATTACTTTTGAAGAATTATTTAGCTGATCTAAGAAATACTCAGAGTAATTTTCTAAATTATTTTTAAAGTTATTTGCATCTATAATTACTATGGGGGATAGTAGTACTATATTTTCATAGCATATTTTTGATAGTTGTTCTATTATATTGCTTAGCATAGCAACTCCACTTGGTTCTACTATCAAATATTCAGGATTTATGGTATTTGCTATTGTTAATATAGAATGTGTAAAATCTAAATTTAATGAACAACATATACAACCTTCTGTTAATTCCCAAATCTTTATTTCTTCATTATTAAAATTTTCTTTTATTAGATTTCCATCTAAACCAAGTTTTCCAAATTCATTTTCAACAATTACGAATTGTTTTTTTGTTTTTTTAACCATTTCTTTTATAAAAGTAGTTTTTCCTGAACCTAAAAATCCAGATATAATTAGTATTTTCATATTACTCCAATAATTAATATGGGGGAGTTTAACTCCCCCATAGTTATAATTTAATTTTTTACTAAAGAACAACCACTGGTTTAATTAAATCAGCAGGTTTATCTTTCATTAACAATAAAGCATCTTCAACATGTTCAAATCCTTTAAATTTGTGAGTTAATAAAGGTTTAACATCTAATTTTCCACATGCAATAAGTGATGCAAGTTTTTCTAAACGTAAACGACCGCCAGGCATAAGTCCACCTAAAATTTGTTTATGACCCATACCAACACCCCATTCAATACGTGGGATATTGATATAAGTACCTGAACCTAAATAATTTACATTACCAATTTTTCCACCTGGTTTTAAACACTTTATTACAGGTTCAAAAGTTTCAACTCCACCACCTGCTATTATAGCTTTATCGACACCAACACCATTTGTTAGTTTTAAAACTTGTTCATCTATAGAACCTTCTTTATATCCTATGAAATCAGTTGCACCATATCCCTTAGCAACTTGTTTACATATTTCCCTTGTACCAACACAAATTATTCTAGATGCTCCTCTTAAATTAGCACCAGCAACTGCCATAAGACCAACAGGTCCAATTCCAACAACTAATACAGTATCTCCAAATTGAACATCAGCAAGTTCAACTCCGTGGAAACCTGTAGGAACCATATCAGAAAGCATACATGCTTCTTCTGGAGAAATTTCGTCAGGTAAATGTGCAAGATTTCCATCCGCGTCATTCACATGGAAAACTTCTCCAAAAACACCATCTTTAAAGTTTGAAAATTTCCAACCAGCAAGCATCCCTCCAGAATGCATACTAAAACCACCTTGTGCTTCTAAAGAGTTCCAATCGGGAGTTATAGCTGCGACCATAACTCTGTCTCCAATTTTAAAATCTTTTACTAATTCACCAACTTTAACAACAACACCACAACCTTCATGACCTAAAATCATATCTTTTCTATCACCAATAGCACCTTCCCAAACAGTATGTACATCTGAAGTGCAAGGTGATAGGGCTAATGGTTTAACTAAAGCATCCATAGGACCACAAAATGGTTCTTCTTTTTCAATCCAACCGATTTCCCCGATTTTTTTCATTGCAAAACCTTTCATAACAAAAATCCTCCTTTAATATTTTTACAATAATAAATATTGTAAAAATATTATAAACCTACATTTGAACATTGTCAACACAAATTTTAGTATTTTCATAGATTTTTTTGACAAAAAGTTAACTTTAAATAAAAAAAATCAAAATAATTTAATAGATAAAATAATATTACAGTATATTATATAAAAAATTTTTTTGAGTAAATTATAAATCTTTTTTAATCTATAAAGATTAGTAAAAATTTTAAAAATATTTTTCAAAATGTAAAAAGTTTTTATTCGTTGGGTATAATATAGAAAAGGTCAAAGTAGGTCAAGAGGTGATTGTATGGCTGGTGTTAGCGATATTATTGAAAAATTTTTAAAAGAAATGTTGGAAAATTCAGAAAATGGAATTATAGAGATTGGAAGAAATGATTTAGCAAGTAAGTTTTCTTGTGCTCCATCTCAAATAAATTATGTTTTGACAACAAGATTTTCTTCAACTAATGGATACTATATAGAAAGTCATCGTGGGGGGAGTGGTTACATAAAGATTGCTACTCTTTCAAATGAAGACAGTTTTTTTAATTCTATTATGGAATATTTAGAGGAAAATTCTATAACTTTTAATGAAGGTCGAAGAATTGTAAATAGAATATTTGAACTTGGATATATCACAAAAAGAGAAAGATTTATTATTTTACACGCTATAAGTGATAATTCTCTTTGCATAGATAGTAAGGGAAGAGATAGTTTAAGGTCGAATGTTTTGCTTAATATTTTATATTCTTTTAGGAGGGAAAATGAGTAGAAAAATTGCATCAATACATTATGAAAGAGAAATATCAGATAGTAAGTATGATAGTTTTTTTGAATCTTTGAAAGCTGATGAAAAAAGTGAATTATTTGCTGATTTTAAAGGACAAATTTCTAATTCAAATGTCAAATGTAAAAAATGTAAAACTTTCATAAAAGATATGGTTTTTGTAAAAACTACTGTCTGTCCTTGTTGTTTTGAAACTATTTACAAAGTTATAGAAAAAGGGAAATTAAAACCGACACTTGTTTATTCTAATTTTCTTAGAAGATTTTTATATAATGAGCCTAATAAATATAAGGGTAAAAGGCCTGAATATACCGAAGAATTTTTTAAAAATCAAGTGAAAATTGCTGATTTAAAAAGGGAATTGGAATATAGTATTGAAATGGAAGAATATAAAAGATGTGAAGTTTTGAAAAATACTATAAAAGATTTTACAAATAAAAATCTAAAACTTAGGAGGAAGATAAATGAGTAGTTTTTTAGGAAAAATTTCCGAAAAATATATTTCTCTTTCCAGTCAGGTTGATGTTTATAGAAATATAAAAGATTATAGATTCAATTATATGTTGCCTTTTGAGGATGAAGTTAAACTCTACAATAAAATTTGCTCATCATTTTATAAATTGTATTATAGTGATAGATTTTCTTTTGAAAAGGTGAATACTAAGGAAAAAGTTTTAAAATATTACAATAAGGGGTTGTTTTTAGATTGTAATGATATTTTTAGAGAAAATTCTTATGTAGGCTCAAGAGATGATGAATTTGCTTTTGTAAATATTAATATTAGAGAGCATCTTAGATTTACCGGAAAACTTCCGGGGGTTAATTTTTTTAGATGTGGTCATTTTGCTTATGGATTAGAGTCTGATATGGATAGTAAATTGGATTTTGCTTTTAATACAAATTTTGGATATGTTTTTGAAGATGTGAATTTGGTCGGAAATGGTCTTAAAATGACAGGTGTTTTACATATTCCGTCATTGAAATATTATAAAACGACTGACTTTTTAGAAAAGAAAATGAGAAATTTAGGGATTAAATTTTATTCTTTATCTGAATTAGGTATTTGTGAAGATTTTTATATTGCAGAATTTTCAAATCCTAATGCTGAGGAATTTTCTGCTATTAGAAAAATGGACAAATATATTACGGAGATTGTAAATTTAGAAATTGATAATCGTAGAAAGCTTTTAGGAATAAAAACCGATTATTATAGAGAAAAGTTTGAAAAATATAAAAAAATATTGATAAAGAGAGAAAATATAACTCCATATATAGTTAGTAAATTTATTTCTCTTTGTCTGTTGCTACAAAGTTTAGAGCTTATTGTGGGTTATGATGTGAAATTATTATATGAATGTCTTATGAAAGTTAGAAGTTCAACTTTTTTACCTGAAAAGGAAAGTAATGTGGAGCTTTTAGATAGCGTTCTTAAATTGATATAGAGGTGATTTTATGTATGAAAATATAATTAGAAGTGTTGATGAATTTATTCGTTATGCTGTGAATGAAGCTTTTTATTTGAAGGATGATTATATTGGAACAGAGCATATTTTACTTGCGTTTATGAAAGTAAACAGTAGAGAAACAGAATGTCTTGTTTCAGCCGGAGTAAATTATAATTCTTTGAAGAGTTATTTGATAAATAAAAGAGGAATGGGAAGTTTTAATAATGTTGCAAGTAAATTATCTAAAAATGCAAGAAAAGTTGTAGATAATGCAATGAGTATTGCTATGAACTCAGATAATGTTCAAGTTTTACCTTGCCATCTTTTGATTTCTCTTATGGAGCTTAAAGATGGTCTTGCATATAAAATGCTTATTGAATCAGGGATTAGTCCTGAAGGAATTTCAGCAGATATAAAGGAAAAAATAAATTTTGATGTAGATTCAAATGTTAGTGAGGGAGTATCAACTGAATCTTTAGAAAAATATACTGTAAATTTGAACGAAAGAGCGAAGAATGGAAAGATTGACCCGGTTATTGGCAGAGATAAGGAAATAGATAGAATTCTACAGATTTTACTTAGAAGGACAAAAAACAATCCTGTTTTGATTGGAGAGGCTGGTGTTGGAAAGACTGCGATAGCAGAGGGACTTGCGCTTAGAATTGTAGAGGGTAAAGTGCCAACGGTTTTAGAAAATAAAACAATTTATAGTTTAGATTTACCTGCAATGCTTGCAGGAAGTAAATATCGTGGAGATTTTGAAAAGAGAATAAAAGATACTCTAACAGAAATTATGGAAAATAAAAATGTAATTATCTTCATAGATGAATTTCATAATATAGTTGGAACGGGTGGTAGTGAAGGCTCTATTGACGCTGCAAATATTTTAAAACCATTTTTAGCTAGAGGAGAGATTCAATTAATTGGAGCAACAACTATTGATGAATATAGAAAGCATATTGAAAAGGATTCTGCTCTTGAAAGAAGATTACAACCGATTGAAGTTTTAGAGCCGACTGTAAATGAAACTATAAATATTTTACTTGGACTAAAGGAAAAGTATGAAAAACATCATGGTATAAAAATTACAGATGAGGCAATAAAAGCATCAGTTGAACTTTCAAATAGATATTTAACGGATAGATTTTTACCTGATAAGGCTATCGACTTGATAGATGAGGCTGGTTCTATGGTAAGGATAAAATCATATCTAAATACAGATGATATAAATTTCTTAAAAGATGAAAATATCAAATTGAAAGCTGAAATAAAAGATTTAGTTGCAAAACAAGAATTTTTAAAAGCACAAGAATGTAAGGATAAATACGAAGAAAATTTAGAAGAAATAAAAAAGCTTAAAGAGATAAAAAAAGATAGAAAAAATAATGAAAGTCTAACTTTAAAATATGATGATATTGCAAAGATTGTTTCTGATTGGAGCAAAATTCCTGTTAATAGATTAACTGCAAAGGAAAGTCAAAAATATTTATCTCTTTCTGATAATTTGAAAAATATTGTTATAGGACAAGGAACGGCGATTGATAGAGTTGCCAATGCAATAAAAAGGTCAAGGGCAGGGGTTTCTTTAGGTAGTAAGCCGATAGGTAGTTTTATCTTTGTTGGAGCAACTGGAGTTGGAAAGACTTATCTTGCAAAATCTTTGGCTAATCTTTTATTTGAATCAGAAGAAAATATGATTAGAATAGATATGAGTGAGTATATGGAAAAGCATACTGTTTCTAAACTTATAGGTTCTCCACCAGGATATGTTGGATATGGAGAGGGTGGATATTTAACAGAGGCAGTTAGAAGAAAGCCATATAGTGTAATTCTATTCGATGAAATTGAAAAAGCTCACCCTGATGTATTTAATATGTTACTTCAAATTTTAGATGATGGTAGGCTAACAGATTCACAAGGAAAAACTGTTAATTTCAAAAATACTGTAATCATTATGACTTCAAATGTCGGAGCATCGACTATTGATAAGAAAAATACTTTGGGCTTTTCATCAAAGAAAGATGAAGAGGAAAAAGAATATGATAGAATAAAAGAAATTGTAAATTCTGAATTAAAAATTATGTTTAAACCTGAATTTTTAAACAGGGTAGATGATATCATCGTCTTTTCAAGATTAGATGAAAAAGATATAATGAAAATTACAGAGCTTTTACTTGAAAAATTAAAGAAAAGACTTAAAAATTTAGGGCTTAATATCGGATATAGTTCAAAGCTTGTAAAAAAATTATCCGATATGGGATTTGATAAATCTTATGGAGCAAGACCTCTTGAAAGAATTATAAAATCAGAACTTGAAAATAAAATTGCAGATGAAATTTTAAAAGATACTATTCTTGATGATGAAAAATTGTTCCTAGACGTAAAAAGAGGAAATATAGTATTAGAAAAAGTAAAAGTTAAGACACAATGAATTTAAGAGAGCAAAAGCTCTCTTTTTAGTTGACTAAATTGCAAAAACATGATATTATCTATTAAAAGATATGTTTAGATAAATTAATAATGTGTTTATAACTGTTTAATATGGGTGAAATATGAAAAGGAAAAATTTTAAAATTTTTATGTTGATGAGTTTATTAGTTCTGACTTCTTGTTAAACTTTGTTATCTACTTTACCTTTATCACAAGCAGATAAAACCATTGCTGATAAAATTAAAATAGATAAAATTCTTTTATTCTTCATATTGTCTCCTTAATAAGAATTAGTTTTATTTTTGCTTATAATATTAACATTTTTTTCTTTTTTGTTAATAAAAATATTGATAAAAGTAAAAAAATATGCTAATATTATTTTAGAGGAGGTAGTATTTATGATAATTACAACTACAAATAATGTTGACGGATATGAAATTGTTGAGTATAAGGGAGTTATCTTTGGAGAGGTAATTACAGGTGTTAATTTTATAAAAGACTTTAGTGCAGGTCTTAGAGATTTCTTTGGTGGACGTTCATCTTCTTACGAAGAAGAATTAATGGGTGCAAGAGATGAAAGTTTAAAAGAAATTATGCAAAGAGCAAATGAAGTAGGAGCAAATGCTATTGTAGGTCTTAAAATGGACTATGAAATGCTTGGAGCGTCAAACAGTATGATGATGGTTACTTGTTCAGGAACTGCCGTTAGAATTGAAAAAAGATAATTTTTAGGTGTTTTGTTTTTAAAACACCTTTTTGATAGGAATTTATTTTTGAAATTTGATGTATTATACTTGAAATAATTTTAAAAGTTTAGTATAATATAGTCAATAAAGGGGAGTAGCTAATTTTGTTTAGTCGTCAATACGGTTTATCCCGGCTAAGCACCTAACTATTTCAATAGGAAGCAAGACCTTTGTTTAATTTTATTAAACAAGGTTTTTTTTATGCAAAAAAACCTTAAAGGAGGAAAAATTATGTTTTGGTACAATAAGAGTACAGATGAATGTATCAACGAGCTTGGAAGTGATTTAAAAAATGGTCTTTCAAGTGAAAAAGCAAGTGAGCTTTTAGAAAAAAACGGAAGAAATGAATTGAAACAAAAAAATAAAAAATCACTTCTTTCAAAAATAATCGACCAATTTAAAGACCCAATGATTTTAATTTTGATTGGTGCTTGTATTATGTCAGCTGTGGTTGGTGAAATAACAGATGCTTTTATAATCATTGCGATAGTAGTTGTAAATGCAATTCTTTCACTTAATCAAGAAGGAAAGGCTGAAAAGGCGATTGAAGCTTTACAAAAAATGGCAAGTCCTATGGCTAAGGTTTATAGAGATGGAAAGTTACTTCATATTCCTTCTCCGGAAATTGTTGTTGGGGATATTGTTGAACTTGAAACGGGAGATATTATTCCTGCCGATTTAAGACTTATCGAAAGTGTAAACTTAAAAATTGATGAGGCGTCTTTAACCGGAGAATCCGTACCTGTTGAAAAATTTGCCCAAAAAGTTTATGATGGAGAAATGGAAATAGGCGATAGAGAAAATATGGCTTATTCATCAACTATCGTATCCTATGGTAGAGGACTTGGAATAGTTATTTCTACCGGAGAAAATACAGAAATAGGTAAAATTGCAACAACTCTTGATTCTTTTGAAGATGAAGATACTCCACTTCAAAGAAAACTTGCAGGACTTTCAAAGTCTTTAGGGCTTATAACAATAGGAGTTTGTATTGTTGTTTTTATTGTAGGACTTTTATATAAACAACCATTTTTACTTATGCTTTTAACTGCTATTTCTCTTGCAGTTGCAGCTGTTCCGGAAGGTTTACCTGCGATTGTTACAATAGTATTATCACTTGGTATGACTAGAATGGTTAAGAAAAATGCAATAGTAAAGAAACTTTTAGCAGTTGAAACTCTAGGAACTACAACAGTAATTTGTTCTGATAAAACAGGAACACTTACTCAAAATGAAATGACTGTAAAAAAAGTTTTTGTAAATAATTCTGTTTATGATGTAGAAGGGACAGGTTATGAGCCTGTTGGAGATATACTTTTAAATGGAGAAAAAACTAATGCAAAAGAAAATGAAGATTTTATTTCAATTTCAAAGATTGCAACTTTAGTAAATGATGCGAAACTTATTAATGAAGAAAATCTTTATAAAATAGTAGGAGACCCTACTGAAGGAGCATTATTAACTCTTTCTGAAAAAGTAAATATTTCTAAAGAAGAATTAAATATTGCACATAAGAGAATTGCAGAGATACCTTTTGATTCCACAAGAAAAATGATGACAACTTTTAACGAAAATATTTTTGGAGCAAATGTTGTTTCTGCTACAAAAGGTGCACCTGATATTGTAATAGATAATTGCAAATATATTTTGATAAATGGAAAAGAAGAAGAATTTACTTCTGAATTAAAAGAAAAAGTTCTTTCACAAAATATTGAATTTGCCAGAGAAGCACTTCGTGTTTTAGCTTTTGCTTATAGAAAATTTGATTCATTACCTGAAGAACAAACAACTGAAAATATTGAAAGAGATATGGTTTTTGTTGGACTTATGGGAATGATTGACCCTGCAAGACCTGAAGCTAAAGAAGCTATTAAAGAATGTAAAAAAGCCGGTATTATTCCAATAATGATAACGGGAGATTATCTTGAAACAGCTGTTGCAATCGCAAAAGATTTAGGAATTTTAGATGAAAACTCAAAGGCCATTATGGGTCGTGAGTTAAATAAAATGACTGAAGAAGAAATTTGTGAAGTAGTTAAGACTACAAGAGTTTTTGCTCGTGTAAGTCCTGAAAATAAGGTACAAATAGTTAGTGCTTTAAAGAAAAATGGACATATTGCTGCGATGACAGGTGATGGAGTAAATGATGCACCTGCTATCAAGAGAGCTGACATAGGGGTTTCAATGGGAATTACCGGAACAGATGTTGCGAAAAATACTTCAGATGTAATTTTGACTGATGATAATTTTGCTACAATAGTTTCAGCAGTACACGAAGGACGTATAATTTATTCAAATATTAAGAAATTTGTTTCTTTCCTATTATCTTGTAATGTTGGGGAAATTTTGATAGTTTTAGTTTCAATTCTATTGAATATTCCGGTACCATTTATACCGATTCAATTACTTTGGTTAAATTTAGTTACAGACAGTTTCCCTGCTCTTGCACTTGGAGTTGAAAAGGGTGATGAGGATATTATGGAAGTTCCACCTAGAAATCCAAATGAACCGATTTTGGATAAAGATATGATTTACAGTATAATTTCTCAATCAATTGCAATTACCGTTGCTACACTTGGAGCATATTTCTATGGAATGCATCATTATCCAAATCATATTGAAGGAGCAAGAACTGTTGCATTCTTTACACTTATAACTGCAGAACTTTTAAGAAGTTATTCAGTTAGAAGTAGTAGATTTACATTATTCCATATAGGTGTATTTTCAAATAAAACATTGTTATATGGAACTGCTTTATCATTCGTTATGATGCTTGTAGTTGTTTATGTACCATTCTTACAACCATATTTCGATACTGTTTCATTAGGAATAAAAGAATTAGCAGTTGCAATTCCACTTGCATTTGTTCCTTTTGTAGTTGCAGAAATTTCAAAAGTTATAAGAAAAAAATAATATAAAAAAATATTATGAGTAATTTAAACTGACCTTTATGTTTGGAGGTCAGTTTTTTCATGTCTTATCAAAATTAAGAAACGTTTTAATTGATTTTTTATATTAAAAAAATTTATAGATAAGACAAATTTTACTTTAATTATACTTTGTTAGTAAAAAGTAGTTCACCAAATATGTAAAAAACATTCATTTTGCTATAAAAAATAAATTAAAAAATTTTTTAAAAATTGTGTTTTATATTTTATCCATAAGGGTATCTTATATCATAAGTATATAGTTTGGTTTATACGCAAGTAAATTTCTTTTTTTAATAAAAGACATTGACAAATTGTTAAATAAGTTATATACTTAATAATAGGAATAACGATTCCCTAATAAAATTTTTTTGTAAATAAAAAAGGAGGATTTTTTATGAAGACAGATGTGCAAATTGCTCAAGAAGCAAAAATGAAACCTATCAGAGAAGTTGCTGATTACTTAGGATTCCCGGAAGAAGCCATAGAGCTTTACGGAAATTACAAAGCTAAGCTAAATATACACGAATTAAAAGATTATAATGATAGACCAAATGGTAAATTAATTTTAGTTACTGCCATTACTCCAACTCCTGCAGGAGAAGGAAAAACTACAACTGTTGTAGGTCTTGGCGACGGATTAAATAAAATAGGAAAAAGAACTGCTCTTGCACTTAGAGAACCTTCTTTAGGACCGGTTTTTGGAGTTAAAGGTGGAGCTGCCGGTGGTGGATATGCTCAAGTAGTTCCTATGGAAGATATAAATTTACATTTTACAGGAGATTTTAATGCTATTGGAGCAGCAAATAACTTACTTGCTGCAATGTTAGATAACCATATCAATCATGGAAATGAATTAGATATTGATGCTAGAACTATTACTTTAAAGAGAGTTGTAGATATGAACGATAGACAACTTCGTTTCATAGTTGACGGTTTAAATGGTAAAGTTAATGGTGTTCCAAGAGAAGACGGATTTGAAATAGTAGTAGCATCAGAAGTAATGGCTATTTTATGCTTATCAAATGATTTAAAAGATTTAAAAGAAAAACTTGGAAAGATTATAGTTGCTTATAATAGAAAAGGCGAACCTGTAACTGCAAAAGATTTGAAAGCACAAGGTGCAATGGCTGCTTTATTAAAAGATGCTATTAAACCAAATCTTGTTCAAACATTAGAACATACTCCAGCTTTCATTCATGGTGGACCATTTGCAAATATAGCTCATGGATGTAATAGTATTATAGCTACAAAATTAGCTTTAAAATATGCTGATTATGTTGTAACTGAAGCAGGTTTCGGTGCTGACTTGGGTGCTGAAAAGTTCTTAGACATTAAATGTAGATTTGCAGGTTTAAATCCTAATGCTGTTGTAGTTGTTGCTACTGTAAGAGCATTAAAAATGCATGGTGGACTTGCTAAAACTGAACTTGGAAATGAAGACCTTGTTGCATTAGAAAAAGGACTTCCAAACTTGTTAAAGCATGTTGAAAATATGCAAAACTTATTTGGTATTCCATGTGTTGTTGCAATTAATAAATTCCCACTAGATACTGACGCTGAAATTAAGTTAATCGAAACTAAATGTAAAGAATTAGGTGTTAATGTTGTTCTTTCTGACGTTTGGGCTAAAGGTGGCGAAGGTGCAGTTGACCTTGCAAATGAAGTTGTTAAACTTGCTGAAAATGACAAACCGATTAATCAAATTTACGATATTGAAGATTCATTAGAAGAAAAATTAAATAAAATTGTTCAAAAAGTTTATGGTGGTTCTGGTGTAACTTTCTCTCCTGGAGTTAAAAAGAAAATTAGAACTATCGAAGAATTAGGCTTTAAAAATGTTCCTATTTGTATGGCTAAAACACAATATTCATTCTCTGACGACAAGAATAAAGTTGGAAGACCTGAAGGCTTTAAAGTAAATATTAAAGACATAAAGATTGCTGCAGGAGCAGGTTTTGCTGTTGCTTACAGTGGCGATATTATGACTATGCCAGGACTTCCAAAAGTTCCAGCTGCAAATAATATTGATATTACAGATGATGGAAAGATAGTTGGTTTATTCTAGTTAATAGGAGGAATTTATGGAACAAAAAATGTGTGATAAAACCATAAATTTATTTATTCAAGAATTATCAGATAAACAACCTGTACCAGGGGGCGGAGGTGCCTCTGCCCTTGTTGGTGCTTTAGGCGTTGCGCTTTTAAATATGGACGCAATTTATACAACTGGTAATGAAAAGTTTAAAGATGTTGAAGAAGAAATAAAAGAACAAATTAAAAAATACAATGAATTAATTATTTCATTAAAAGAGTTAGTTCAAGGCGATGCTGATGCTTTTTATCCACTTTCTCAATGCTATAAAATGCCAAGAAATACTGATGAAGAAAAGAGATTAAAGAGAGAGGCTCTGGAAGAAAATCTTTATAAGGCTGCTATGATTCCATTACAAATAATGGAAAAATCTTATGAGGCTATTCTTTTGATTGACAGATTAACTGAGATAGGTAATAAAAATTTAATTGGTGATGTTGCAACAGGAGCCGTATTTTTAGAGTCTGCACTTAAGGGTGCAAGTCTTAGTGTTTTTGCAAATACTTGTTCAATGAAAAACGAAGACAATATCAAGATGATAAATGAAAAATCTATGAAATTGTTAAAAGAAGGAACTGAACTTGCTAATAAAGCATTTGAAAAAATCTTTAATGGCTTTTTGAAATAAGGAGATTATTATGACAACAATAATGAAAGGTAAAGAAGTAGCGATAGCTTTAAAAGAAAAAATTAAAGCCGGAGTTGCTGAACTTAAGGAAAAAGGAAAAGTTACTACTTGTGGTTTTATTAGAGTTGGAGATAGAAGTGATTCTATCGGTTATGAAAATGCTGCTATAAAGGTTTTATCTTCTCTAGGTATTGAATGTGTTCAATTCCATTTCCCTGAGGATATTACAGAGGCGAATTTTATAGCTGAACTTGAAAAAATCGGAAATGATGATAGTGTAGATGGATTTTTGCTTTTAAGACCATTACCTGCACATATCGATGATGACTTGGTTGGTATGAAGATTAATCCTAAAAAAGATATTGACGGTGTTAGTCCATATAATATCGGAGAAGTTTTCTATCCTAAGGAAGACAGTTTTATTCCTTGTACTGCTGCAGCAGTTATAAAAATGTTAGAATTCTATGATTTAGATTTAACTGGTAAAAATGCAGTTGTATTGGGACGTAGTAATGTTATCGGTAAACCGGTTGCAATGTTATTATTAGCAAAGAATGCAACAGTTACTGTATGTCATAGTAGAACTCAAAACTTAAAAGAAGTTTGTAAAAATGCAGACATTTTAGTTTCAGCTATCGGTAAGGCTCATTTTGTTACAAAGGAATTTGTAAAAGAAGGAGCAATCGTAGTTGATGTTGGAACAAATTATGATGAAAACGGAAAGGTAACAGGCGATGTTCATTTTGATGAAGTTTCTGAAATTGCAAGTTTTATTAATCCGGTACCGGGTGGTATTGGCTCAATAACAACTTCAGTTTTAGCTGAAAAATGTTTAATCGCTGCTAGAAAAAAGGTAAAATAAATGGATTATGAAACTGCAATGATAAAACTTAGAGGAGAAGTTTGCAGTGGAATTAAATTAGGTTTACAAAATATAAAAACTCTTATGGAAAAATTAGGAAATCCACAAGATAAATTAAAAATTATTCATATTGCAGGAACCAACGGTAAAGGTTCCTGCACTTCTTTTGTAAATTCTGCCTTAGTTTCACAAGAATATAAAGTTGGAATGTTCACTTCTCCATCTATTTATAATTTTGAAGAAAGAATTAGAATTAATAATAAAAATATTCCTGAAGATAAGTTAATAGACTTGATGAATGAGGTTAGAGAAGTCGCAGAAACAATGGAAGTTTTTCCCGCTGATTTTGAGCTTGTAACGGCTATTGCATTTTTGTATTTTTATAGGGAAAAATGTGATTTTGCGATTATGGAAGTAGGATTGGGTGGCAGACTTGATGCTACAAATGTAGCCCAAAACCCTCTAATAACTTTAATAACTTCAATAAGTTTAGACCATCAACAATTTTTAGGAAATACAATTCCTGAGATTGCTCTCGAAAAGGCAGGAATTATAAAAGAAAATGTTCCTCTTGTTTTGTATTCACAAAGTAAAGAAGCTATGGATAGTATAATTGGGGTTGCTAATTCTAAAAATTCTAAAGTTATTCTAAATGATTTAGAAAAAATTGAACTTTTAGAAAATACAAAAAATGGACAAATAATAAATTATAAAGATTTTAAAAATTTAAAAATAAATTTACTTGGTTCACATCAAATTAATAATGCTACAATTTCACTTGAATTGCTTGAACAACTTAGAAAAATGGGATTTGAAATTTCAAATGAAAGCATTTATAATGGTTTTTCAAGTGTAACTTGGCCTTGTAGATTTGAATTGGTTTCAAAAAATCCTGATTTTATTTTAGATGGAGCACATAATATTGATGGAATAGAAAAATTTATTTCAAGTATGAATTTTTATTATAAAGACAATAAAAAAATTGGAATTTTTGGTGTTTTAGCGGATAAAGATTACAATGAAATGTTAGCTAAAATAGTTCCCTGTTTTGATGTATTCTTAACTGTTAGACCAGATTCTGATAGAGCTATGGAATCTAAAGAACTAAAAGAGAGAATTGAAAAATTAACGAAAAAGGACGTTTATAGTTTTGAAAATTATCAAGATGCAATAGATAAGGCTTTTGAAATTTCTAAAGAAGATGATGTTATATCAGCTTTTGGTTCTTTGTATTTTGTTGGAGAAGTGCGTAATCTTTTGGGAGTTGGTGATTATTAATGGATAAAAAATTTTTAAGAAAAGAAATTCAGGAAAAATTAAAAAAAATATCAACAGAAGATAGAAAAAAATTTGAAGAAATTTTATATAAAAAGTTATTTGAAAATGAAAATTTTAAAAATGCAAGATGTATCGCGCTTACAATTCCTTTTGGGACAGAGATAAATACATATCCAATAATTGAAAAATTATTAGAAGAAGGTAAAATTATTTGTGCTCCTATTTGTGAAAAGGAAACTAGAAAGATGCTCTTTTATAAAATAAGTTCTTTAGATGAGTTAGTTGAGGGACATTATGGAATAAAAACTCCACCTGAAATTGAAGAAAATATTATTGAAAAAGAAAATATTGATTTGATTTTAGTTCCAGGTGTTGGATTTGACAAAGACAACTACAGAATCGGTTTTGGTGGGGGATATTATGATAGATATTTAAAAGACTTTAAAGGACATACAATAGCTTTAGCTTTTAAAGAACAAATAATCGAAAAAGTTCCAACAAATGAATTTGACTTGCCTGTTGAGTTGGTAATTACAAATTAACATGAATTTTAAAACAGTTTTGGTTTCAAAGCTGTTTTTTCTTGCAAAATTTTTTAAAATGTTATATTATATATACTAGGTAAATTTTTGAAAATAGGAGGTATATATGATAAAGCTATTTTCTGATATGGGAGCAGATATTCCAGTAGAAATTGCCAAAAAATATAAAATCCAAATTTTTAACATGATGGTTACAGATGGCGAAAATGAATATACTTTAAATTCTGATATAGACAAATATAAATTATTTGAAAATATGGCTAAAGGTATTGATTATAAAACTTCACAAGTTTCATATAAAGAGTTTTATGATGTTTTTAAATCGGAAATTTTAGATGAAAATGAAATTATTTATATTTCTTTATCTTCTGGACTTTCTGGAACTTTTAATACAGCAAATATGGTAAAAAATGATTTGTTAGATGAATTTCCAAACGCAAAAATTCATATAATAGATAGTTTAGGTGCTAGTTTTGGTTATGGTGCTTTAACTATCAAAGTTGCAAAAATGATTGAAAATAAAGAAAGTTTAGAAGAGATTTTAAAATATATTGATTTTTATAAAAATCATATAAATTATATTTTTACAGTTGATGATTTGACATATCTTTATAGAGGTGGAAGATTAAATAAGGCTAAATTTATTTTAGGTAATTTATTAAATATTTGCCCTATATTAGATATTTCTAAAGAAACAGGAAAGCTTAACTTTTTCGACAAAGTTAGAGGGCATAAGGCTTTTAAGAAAAAAATTATTGATATAGTTAAGAAAAAATCTGATTGCTTAGATAAGCAGACTATTGTTATTTTGCAAGGCGATTGTATGGATAAAGCGAATGAATTAAAAGAACTTTTAACTAAAGAGTTTAATAATTCAGATATTATTATAACCGGTGTAGATGCCGTTATCGGTTGTCATACAGGTCCTAGTGTTTTGGCTATGGTTTATTTAGACGAGTTATATGGAAAATATGATAATTTTGAAATTTAAGGGTTAGAAATAACCCTTTTATTGTGAAGTAATAAGGTTGCTACCAACTTATGCGAAGCATTGTGTAAAGAGTATTTTAATTTTTGGGGAGATGATTAATATTAAACATATTTATGAATTTTTAGTTATTTTAATTTTTTTAGTTTTTGGGACATTGGTAGAAATATTTTTTAAATCTCCTGTTCCGGCGACAATTTTATCGATGTTATTTTTAGTTGTATTATTATATTTTAAAATAATTGAGCTTAAAAAAATTGAAAAAGTTTCAGAGTTTTTGCTTGAAAATATTACATTATTTATGACGCCTTTGGTTATTGGTGTTATAGATAAATTTAATTATTTTAATGGGAAATTTTTACAAATATTTTTGATTTTATTTGTAAGTGTAGTCGTATCTATAATTATTACAGCATTTGCAACTTCTTTTTTAGTAAAAATTTTTGTAAAAGGAGGTAGTAAAAATGGAATTAATGATTAATAGTCCACTTTTTGGAATATTTTTAACTGTTATAACTTTTATTATCGGATATGAAATTCAAACTAAATTGGGATTAAAATTTTTAAGTCCAATGGTTACATCTTCAGTTTTAATCATAGCTGTTCTTTTGATTTTTAAAATTCCTTATGTGAATTACAAAGAAGGTGCTGATATTTTAACTTTTTTTGTCGCTCCCGCAACAGTTGTTTTAGCAATTCCACTTTATAAGAACTTAGATATAATCAAAAAATATTTTATTCCAATTTTTCTTGGTTGTTTAATCGGAATAAGTGTTGGAGCAATCACTGGAATTATTTTATGTAATATCTTTGGAATAAATAGAGAAATTTTGCTTTCAATGTTACCTAAGTCAGTTACATCAGCAATAGGATATGAAATTTCTAAAAAAATTGGTGCAATAATTGAAATTTCTATGGTATTTATAGTTATATGTGGAATTATAGGATATAGTGTTGGAGAATTGATTTTTAAGATTTTTAAGATTGATGATAAAATTGCAAGAGGGGTTTCACTTGGTTCTTGTAGTCACGTTTTAGGAACTGCAAAAGCAATGGAACTTGGAGAAGTGGAAGGGTCAATTTCAACAGTTTCAATTTCAATCTCCGGAGTATTAGCAGTTATACTAATACCTTTAATTTTAAATTTTATTTAATGAAAATTAATGAAAAATAACTACCGTTCTTTCGGTAGTTATTTTTTTAAAAATGAAATAAATTCAGTTGAGTTTTTGTTATTTGTAAATAGTTTGTAAATTTTTCTTGCATTTTGTTCCAATTCAAATTTGTTTTTTTGTAATTCTGATAAATTTTGTGAGCTTTTGTGTGTAGTTATTATCTCTAAATTTGATTTATTTTTCATTTCTTTTAATAGTTCCTGTCCGTTTTTATTAAATGCAAGAACACTTATATATTCAGGTTCTTTTGAATATATTTCTTTTATATCGTTAGTTATATTAAGCAGGTAATTGTAAATAAATCTTTTTATTCTAACTTTTTTATATCTTTTACTTTGAATTTTTTCTACTAGTTCCTCTATTGAATTTACGGTAAACATATTTTTCTTTATCAAATTTAAAATTCCATTTTCATAATTTACAATATTTTCAGGGTTTATTTGATTTATTAAAATATTGTATTTCAATATTTCTAAAATATTTTTTTCATTTGGAAGAATATTGTTTTTTACTGAATTTTTTAGTTCTTCAAAAGTATTTTTATCTATAAAATTTTCTATTTTTTCAAAATTATTTTCATAAATTGCTTTTCTGATTGCAGATGCACTTAATTGCTCATTTGAATTATAGTTTTCACTATTATAATTCTCGCCTTTTCTTTTTATAGGGAAAGGAATTATTTTTGAGTTTGAAAGTATTAAATTTTTTACATATTCTATTGAAAGAATATTATTTGAAATAAAAAAGTCATCTTTAATTTCTAAAACATTATACTTTTTATTTATTTCTATACAAGCATTTTTATATGCGACAGCATAACTTTTTCCAAGTTTCATTTCAGAATTTAAAAATTCTTCTATTTCATTTTTATATTTAAGTTGAAATTTTGCAATTTCTAAAATGTCTTCTTTTTTTTCACATTCAAAGCCGAAACATAGATAATCTACAATATTTAATTTGTTTAAAATTGAAATTCCACCTTTTGCAAAATTTTCAGCACTTTGTAGGCTAAAATAAAAAGGAAGTTCTATAACTAAATCTACACCATTTTTTACAGCAAGGCTTGCTCTTGTATATTTATCTAAAATCGCACATTCACCACGTTGAACAAAGTCTCCACTCATAATTGAAATTACAAAAGTGTCTAATTCATTTTTTAAAGTATCTATTTGGTATTTGTGTCCCAGATGAAATGGATTATATTCAGAAATTATTCCAGAAACTTTCATAAATTCTCCTTTAATTTTTTATTATAAATTTTATTAAGATTATTATATCATATATAAATTTTATTAAGATTATTATATCATATTTTCACTTTAGATAATCTTTAAATGGTGAATATGATGAAACTAATATAATTTTATACAATAACAATAAAATTATATTAGTTATAACATATTTTCATTTTAGATAATTTTTAAACGGTAAATATGATGAAATAAATACACTTTTATACAATAACCATAAAACTGCATTTATTATATCATATTTTCATTCAAATAACTTTTCAACTTGAATTAATAATTTGATATAATTTTTTAAGCATAAATTTATCAATATTATGTATCTTTGATTATTGACTAAATACAAAAAAAACTATATAATAAACGTACTGTTTTATAATATTTTTTGGAGGTTTTGTTATGGACATTAGAGTGGTTAGTGAAAGCATTTTTGATATTGAATCAGATTGTATTGTTTACTTTGTTGACAATGCTTTTTCAAGCGAAGATACTATGGAATTAGTTTCTAAGGCCGGAGATAGACTACTTGATGTTTTTAGCAAGATAAGTTCATTTGCAACCGGAGAGTTTAAAATCGTTCCGGCATTTAACCTTAAAACGACTTATGTTATTATTTCTTCAATTCCACAAAGTATTGAAACTGAAGAAGATGAAAAATTTTTGGAAGAAATTTTTTCAAATATTTTATCAGGAATTGAAAAATATGAATTTAACACAATAGCAGTTGATGTTACAAGGCTTTCAAATAGTTATAGTTCAAAACATAGTGAAGTTTTTAAAAGATTTTTAAGAAATGTAAAAAAAGATATTGTAGTTTTTATGTGTAAATAGATTAGATTTAAATTTATGAAAGGAGGAGAATATGAATACTTTATTAGATAGAGATACTAGACGTGCTTTAGAGTATAGTTTTTTGTATTTAAAAGATTCTGTTGCTTTTGATATTTTTATTTCCTCACTTTCAATAGAACAACGTGGTTTTAATGTAAGATTTAGACAGGCAATTTTTAATAAAATCTCTAAGAGTTTAGATGTTTTTTACAAGAATAGAACAGATAGAGAATATATCAAAAGCGCTGTTAAAAAAGTAGTTTATGATGATATTAATCGCTTGGAAATTGTACTTGCCGTTAATTCATATATCTATGGTAAAAAGTCTAATGTTTTTGCGAATGAACTGGAAAATTATTTTTTACTTAATTATCCTGATTTGAAGATTAGTAGAAAACAAAAACTTATAGTTAGAAAGTTGACTTCTAAAGATTATAGATTTAGAAATAGACTTATAAATAATGTTATAGATTATTACAATTTAAATGAAAAGTTTGAAGAAAAAACTAATGATTTTTTCGAAAATGTAATAAAAGACTATATTTTTAATCTTAACAATTATATTGTAAAACAATTAAAGTTGGAATTTCAGGGTAATAGATATTATATTTTACAAAAAGAAAATTTTTTGACAAAAAAAGATTTAGAAGAACTTTATGCACATATAAAAAAGGTATTTATGGAACATTTATGTAAGACTTCAAGGATATTTATATGGTATGGGCTTAATGATAAAGTTACAAGTAGATATAAAAACTAGAGTCAAAAACATGCGTTTTTGACTTTTTTATGATAGGAGAATTTTATGGGTTATACAGCTTTTTTACTTATGATTATAAATATTTTATCTAAAATTTTAGGATTTTTTAGAGAAATATTATTATCGTATTTTTATGGAACAGGTCAGATAGCAACTGCTTTTCAAATTTCATTTTTAATTCCATATACTATTTTAGGATTTGTAATGTCCGGACTTTCTACAAATTTTATACCAACATATACGTCTTTGTATAAATCTAAAGGAAGAGATGAGTCAGATAGATTTACAAGTAATATTTTAAATATAATTTTTATAATAGGGATTATTGCGACTATTTTAGCTTATATTTTTGCCAGACAAATAGTTTTTATATTTGCTATGGGATATTCTGGAGAAATTTTTGAATTATCTGTTAAATTTACAAGAATTACAATACTTGGAATGTTTGCACAACTTTTAAATGCCATTTTAAAAGGATATTTGAATATAAAGGGTAATTTTGTTATACCGGGTTCAACAGGATTTTTATATAATATAGTTATAATTGTATTTTTGATTATAAGTTATAAAATTAATCCGATACTTGCTCCGATTGGAGTTGCTACTGCTACAATTTTTCAATATGTTCCATATATTCCTGCAATCAGAGGAACAAGATATAGACATAAGTTTGTTCTAAATTTTAAAGACGAAAATGTGAAAAGACTTTTGATTTTAGCTCTTCCAATAATTTTTGGGGTTGCAGTAAATCAGATAAATATGATTATAGACCAAAATTTGGCATCATTTATTTCTGATAAGGGGATTTCAGTTTTAACTTATTCTACAAGACTTTATGAATTTGTATGGGGAATAATGATTGTTTCAATAACAACAGCAATTTATCCGACTTTGAGCAGACTTGCAATAGAATCAACTGTGAAGTTTAAAGTACAAATAACAAATACAATTTCAACTATTTTATATCTTGTTATTCCTTCAGCTATTGGAATTATGATTTTTTCTACTGAAATAATAACTTTGATATACAAGAGAGGAAAGTTTGATGAAAATGACGTTACATTGGTTTCAGGTGCATTATTCTATTACTCTTTGGGACTTATAGGACTAGGAGTTAGAGATGTTTTATCTTCATCATTCTATTCATTAAAGTTAACAAAGATTCCTTTGATAAATTCAATAGAAATGGTTGTTTTAAATGTTATTTCATCAGTAATTTTATCAAGGTTTATGGGACTTAACGGTCTTGCATTAGGTTCAACTATTGCGTCTTTCTTTGGAGCGATAAATCTTTATATAAAATTGGAAAAACAAATAGGTAAAATAAAGTGTAGAATTATGTTGAAAAATCTATACAAGATGATAATTTCCGTTTTATTTATGGCTATAGGTTCAAAAGTTATTTTTACTGTATTACATTCAAGATTTTCAAACAACTTAAGTTTGCTTGTATCAATAATTTTTGCAGTAATAATTTATGCGACAGTTTCTATCTTGCTTAGAACAAGACAGGCATTAGATATTTTAAGAGCAATAATAAATAAATTAGAAAATAAAATTGGATAGACTTGACTTTAATTACATTTGTTGATATAATTAGAAAAAATTAAATATATGCGTTGAAGGAAAAAAACTTTAAGGAAATTTTTAGAGAGTTAGCATTTGGTGAAAGCTAATATTTGATTTGAGGTGGGACACTCCGGAGCTTTTATTTTAAAGAGAGATACCAATAATTAGGGTGGTACCGCGGATTATATTCGTCCCTGCAGTTTGCAGGGACTTTTTTTATACAAGGAGGAAAGATATGGCACAAATGGGAAATTTAAGAAGAACACATATGTGTGGAAACTTAAGAAAAGAAGATATTGGAAAAGAAGTGATTTTAATGGGGTGGGTTGCTAAGGAAAGAAACTTAGGCTCATTAATTTTTATGGATTTGAGAGATACAACAGGTATTTCACAAATTGTTGTAAGAGATACACTGGGAGAAGAAATTTTTAATAGTGCAAAGGAAGTTAGATCAGAATTTGTTTTAGCTGTTAAAGGTATTGTTTCTGAAAGAGAAAGCAAAAATCCTAAAATTCCAACAGGGGATATTGAGATTGAAGTTAATGAATTTGTAGTTTTAGATACTGCACAAACTCCTCCAATCTATATTAAAGATGACGACAATGCTTCAGAAAATTTAAGATTAAAATATAGATTTTTAGACTTAAGAAAAGAAAGTTTACAAAATAATTTAAAATTAAGAGCAAAAGTTTGTAAATTAATCAGAGATTTTTATTCAGAAAATAATTTTGTTGAAATAGAAACTCCATACTTAAACAAACCAACACCGGAAGGAGCGAGAGATTATCTTGTGCCTTCAAGAGTTAATCCTGGTAACTTCTATGCTCTTCCACAATCACCACAAATTATGAAACAACTTTTAATGATTGCAGGAATGGATAGATATTTCCAAATAGTAAAATGTTTTAGAGATGAGGACTTAAGAGCTAATAGACAACCGGAATTTACTCAAGTTGACCTTGAAATGAGTTTTGTAGATGTTGAAGATGTTATCGATGTAAATGAGAGAATGTTACAAAAATTATTTAAGGAAATTAAAGGAATAGATATTGAATTGCCAATAAAAAGAATGAAATATGATGACGCAATGGAAAAATATGGAAGTGATAAACCTGATTTACGTTTCGGTTTTGAAATTAGAAATATTACAGATTGTGTTAAAGATGTTGAATTTGATTTATTTAAAAATGCAATTTCATCAGGTGGAAGTGTAAGAGCAATTTCAATCGGTAAATATTCAAAAGAATATACTAGAAAGAAAATTGACAAATTAATAGATTCAATAAGAGATTATGGTGCTAAAAATATTTTCTGGATAAAAATTGCAAATGGTGAAGTAACTTCTTCAATTTCAAAATTCTTAAATGAAGAAATTATTGCTAATATTAAAGAGAGAATGAATGCTGAAAATGATGATTTAATTTTAATTATTGCAGATAAAAATGATGTAGTTCTAAATTCATTAGGAGCATTAAGAGGCGTAATTGCAAGGGAAATGAATTTATTAAATCCAAATGAATATAATTTATGTTGGATAGTAGATTTTCCACTTTTTGAATATGATGAAGAAGAACAAAGATATGTTTCAAAGCATCATCCATTTACACACCCAAAAGATGAGGACATTCAATATTTAGAAAGCAATCCTGAAAAAGTTTATGCAAAGGCTTATGATATTGTAATAAATGGAGATGAGCTTGGTGGAGGCTCAATTAGAATTAACAATTCTGATTTACAAAATAAAATGTTTAAAGCATTAGGCCTAACAAAAGAAGAAACTGAAGTTAAATTCGGATTCTTACTTGAGGCTTTAAAATATGGAACACCACCACATGGTGGACTTGCATTTGGTCTTGATAGATTGATTATGTTACTTGCGGGTACAAATAATATAAAAGATGTAATAGCATTTCCAAAGACACAATCTGCATCCGACTTGCTTACAGAAGCACCTTGCATAGTTTCAGAGGCACAACTTGAGGAGTTAAATTTAAAAATTGGAAAATAATATTTATACGAGAACAGAACTTTTAATAGGAACAGAATCACTTAATATTTTGAAAAATTCTAAAGTAATTGTATTTGGAATTGGTGGTGTTGGAAGTTTTAGCGTTGAATCACTTTGCCGTTGTGGAATCGGAGAAATTTCACTTGTAGATTTTGACACTATTGATATAACAAATGTGAATAGACAAATTCATGCAATGTTAAATAATGTCGGAAAATATAAAGTTGATGAAATGAAAAAGAGGATAGAACTTATTAATCCCGATATAAAAGTTAATGTTTTTAAGGAAAAGTTAGATAAAGATAATATTGAAAAATTTAATTTAAAATATTATGATTATGTTGTAGATGCAATAGATACAATTACTTCTAAGATTTATCTTGCAAAATATTGTTATGAAAATAATATAAAAATAATCAGCGCAATGGGAGCGGGAAATAAATTAGACCCTACAAGATTTAAAGTAGCTGATATTTATAAAACTTCGGTTTGTCCACTTGCAAGAGTTATGCGAAAAGAGCTTAAAAGTTTGGGAGTAAAAAAATTAAAATGCGTCTATTCAGATGAAATTTCTGTTGGGGAAAAGATTGAATCTAATGAGAGAAGAAAATCATCACCGTCCAGCATAAGTTTTATTCCTTCAACTTTAGGACTTATTATTACATCAGAAGTAGTAAAGGATTTGATATTATGGAACAAGTAGGATATATAACTAAAATTTTGCCTGAGAATAAGTGTAAAGTTTTGGTTTCAAGGATAAGTGGTTGTAAAGGAACTTGTAAAACTTGTAGTGGTTGTCCAACACCGACTATGCATATAGTTATGAAAAAGACATTGGACGTTGCAGTTGGTGATTATGTAAAAATAGGTGTAGATAGTAGTATTGTTTTAAAATATTCTATTTTTCTGTATGGTTTTCCACTTTTAATGTTTATGCTTTCAATAGTTTTAGTTAATGTGATTTTTCCAAATTTAAAAGGAATAGATATAATTGGCTTTTTAGTTGGAGTTGTTACAATGATTTTAGCCTTTTTTGTAGTTAAACTTGTAGATAAAAAATATGCTCATCTATCAACAAAAGCAATGTATATGGAACAAAAAATTTCAAAAAAAGACATATAAATGAAAAGGTCGATTCAAATGAATCGGCCTTTTGCATCTTTTTATTTAATTCTTATAAAATTTTTTGGTTATTATTTAACTCTTGTAAAAACAGTTTCTCCTGCTTCGTCTTTTATTGTAAGTTTATCATCTTTTATTGAGAAAGTAGCTTTTACCTCTTCTCCCATAAAGTTAATTGTTAAATTTTCTCCATCTACTTTATATTTCATTTCCATTTGTTCAGCTTCTTTTTTAGCTTCTTCTCCAGCAAGAGCAGCCACTGACTTCATTTTTTCTAAAAGACTTTCATCTCCAACTTTAATATCCATCTTTTCATCTTTAGTGAATACTAATGTTACTTCACCTTTCACACCTAAGAATTTTAATGACTCTGAGTCAGTTAATTCTTTCATTGCACCACTAGCTTTTCCTTCCGGTTTCCATTGTCCAACTATTGAATTACTTGAAGCTTTACAAGCAACTAATGAAAACATTATTAATAGTGGTAATACAAATAACATAATTTTTTTGAATTTTTTCATAATATGCCTCCCTTAAAATAAATTAAATTAGTATGTTCTAATTTGTAGTTATAGTATAACATAAAAAAGTTTATATAGTTATACACTTTTGGGTAGTATTTTAATAATTATATATTTTGTGAACAAATTGATTTTTTTTCAAAAAAATGATATTATAACATAAAGATTATTTTAAAAGGAGGATATTATGAAAAAGATAGATAAATTTTTTGTTAAATTATTTATAAGTTGTATTCTTCTTTTTTTATATGGATTTTTAAGAGATTATAAATTTAGTTCACATATTATAGATACTATTTTTGCCCAATTTTTAAGTTTAATTTTGTTTTTAACTATAATATTGTGGGGATTGAAAATAAATAAAAGAATATTGAATGAAAATATAAAAAAATATACTCTTAACATTTCATATCTATTGCTATTTTGGGTTTTTGTTCGTGTGTTTAAGTTTCAATACAGTGATATTTCTATGGATACAAAAAGATTTCTTAGATATTGTTATTATATTCCAATGATTTTAATTCCGTTATTTTTTTATTTTATTAGCTTGTGTGTTGATAAAGATGAAAATTATGTTCCGAAAATTGTTTTTCCAACTGCTTTTTCAGTAATTTTAATTTTTATTGTACTTACAAATAATATACATCAACTTGTATTTAAATTTAATTCCATTAATGATGGAGATGGACAAAAAGTATTTTTTTATTTCATAATTGCATTATGGATTGTCTTTATTACTACTTATTCGCTTTATATATTTTTAAAGAAATCATATTTTAAAAAGAATATTAGATATAATTGGTTACCGTTTTTTGTGATTTTTCTATGTATTATATATAATATTATTTATTTATTAAATGGTAGTAAAAATATTTTTGGAGTAGATTTTACAGTTTTTATGTGCTTTTTTTGTATATTGCTACTTGAAACTTTGGTTTTTGTTGGAGAAATTTCGTCCAATGATAATTATAAAATATTTTTTAAAGATATAAAACTTCCTTTAACAATAGTAGATAACAAAGCAAATGTTAAATATCGTTCAGATATTGCTGAAAATTTTAGTAAAGATATTATTAAAAGCATAAAAAATGAAAAGATAAATTTAGACGAAAACAATTTGCTTTACACCTTTAAAATTTTAGGAGGAAATGTTCTTTGGCAAAAAGACATTTCAGAGATTAATAAATTAAATGATGAAATAGCTGAAAGTTCAAATGAAATAAAAAATTCTTTAAGTTTATTGGAGGAAAAGTATAGAATAAAATTGCATAAACTTAGTTTGGTGCATCAAAGTCAAATCTTTACACTTATTTCAAATAGTATTTCATATAAAATTTCAAAAATAAAAAAATTATTAAATGATATGGAGGGGAAAGATTATTCCGTTCAAGAAAATATTTTAAAAAATATAAATGTAATTGGAACTTTTGTAAAAAGATTTACAAATATGATTTTAATAAATGAAATTGGAGAAAAACTAGCTTCCGGAGAGTTAAAGCTGTCGCTTTTAGAAAGCTCCACTAATCTTGAATTTTTCGACATTTATTGTGTCATTAATATTGAAGATGAAAATAAATTTTATGGAGAGAATGCTCTTTTATTTTATGAAATTTTTGAAAATATTGTTGAAAAACATATTTTTAATATTGATAATATTTTTATTTCATCTAATTGTAAGAAAAAATTTTTTATACAAATTGAATTGAAAGAAGAAAGTTATTTAGAAATTAATTTTGATAGGGTTAAAGAAAAATATGAAAATATAGAATTTGAAATTAACACAGAAACTTTTGGTAAGTTATTATCATATAGTATTTGTGAAAAGGGGGCGAATTCTAATGATTGATAGTATTATGACTACTAATGATTTATTCTTATTTATTAGTTTAATCGCTTTATTGCTTGTTTCGATTATATTTTGTTATGAATTTAAATCAAATTTGAATAAATTTAGAAATATTGCTCTTTTTGTTATATTAATTTTTTTGCTTTTAGAAACTATTATTGCTAAGTATCTTAGTGATGTAGTTTTAAAGAGACTTGAAATGAGTAAATTTTTTATTTTTAAAATTAAAATTTCATATCATATAATTTTCATTTCTATATTAGTCATACTTGCGTTTTTGTTGAAAATGGAAAGAAAAAAAGATACTATTGATAGAAATTCTATAAAAGAGGCTATTGATAATATACCTGTTGGAATTTGTTTTTATGATAAAACTGGAAAATCTTTATTGATTAATAGGGTTATGAATAGAATAATATTTTCTTTTTCAGGAACTTATATTAATAATATAGAATATTTCCTTGCTTTACTTGAAAATAATAAATTAGATGTAAAGAAAATATTTTTTAAAGATTCTATTGCATATAAAATTAAAGGGCAAGTTTTTCTTTTTGATAAAAGTACGATTAATATAAATGGAGTAGAAATTTTTCAAGTTATAGTGCATAACATTACAGATTTGTATGCCAAAACTGAAAAACTGGAAGAGGAAAGATTAAAAATTCAAAATCAAAAAAAATCTCTTGAAAAATTATTAAAAGATATAGTAAAGATAAATCGTTCTAAAGAAATTTTAATTTCAAAATCAAAGTTACATCACGAGTTTGGAAAGTCTGTTTTAGCTACAAAATTATATTTTAAAAATTCTAAAGATTCACAAGATAATTTTGAATATATAAATTTTGCTAAAAATCAGTGGATTGAAGTTATAAGAAAGATAGAAAACAATTTAGCTGAAGAGCCTAAAAGTAATTTATATGATGAATTGGTTTTAGGAGCAAAATCTTTTGGTTGTAAAGTTGTTTTGTCAGGAGATATAAAAGACGGAAATGAATTACCTTATATCTTTATATTTGCACTAAAAGAATCTATAACCAATGCAGTTAGACATTCGAATGCTGATGAAGTAAATTTGAATATTATAAAAAGTGAAAATAAATTATCTGGAATTATCAGAGATAATGGATATAGTGAAGTTTCTGAAATCAAAGAAGGGGTTGGACTTTCTTCACTTAGAAAAAGAATTGAACAAAATGGTGGAACTTTTGAAATAAAAATAAATAATGGCATAGAACTTCATATCAGTTTGAATTTATCGGAGGATTATTATGATAAAAGTTTTAATTGTTGATGACCAAAGAATGGTTAGAGAAATGATAAAATTAAATTTGGAAAAGCTTGAAAATATAAAAATAGTTAATTCCATTGAGAATGCACAAATGGCTGAAATGTTTTGCTCCAATGGACAAATTGATTTAATTATAATGGATATATGCACTGCTAATGGAGAAAGTGGTCTTGAGGCATCAAGAAATATAAAAAAATATTATCCAAATATAAAAATAATAATTGTAACTTCAATGCCTGAACATAGTTTTATCGAGAAAGCTAAGGATATTGGTTGCGATAGTTTTTGGTATAAGGATTTTGATAAAATTTCTTTTATAGAAGTTGTGGAAAAAACTTTGAATGGAGAAAAAATCTATCCGGATAGAACTCCAACCATTGAAATCGGCTTGGCAAAAAGTTATGAATTTACAAGTAGAGAACTTGAAGTTTTGAGAGAATTGGTAAATGGTAGTACACATTTGGAAATTTCAGAAAATTTGGATATAAGTATAAATACAGTAAAGTTCCATATAAAAAATTTACTTTCAAAGACCGGATATACCAATTCGATGCAATTAGTTATAGATGTTGTAAATAAAAAGTTAATATTACCGGAATTTTAATAGAACTGCAAAGTTCTATTTTTTTGTAAAGATTTAACTACCTAAAAGGGTGTATTAAGAAAAATAAAATTTTGTTAATATAAAATTGTAAAAATGAAATAATGTAAATAAACGAAAGGAGTATGTTATGGGACTTATTAAAGCAATTGCCGGTGCAACCGGTGGAGTATTGGCAGACCAGTGGAAAGAATTTTTTTATTGTGAGGCATTAAGTAAAGATGTACTTATGATGAAAGGACAAAAAAGCATTGGTGGAAGGTCATCAAATACGAAAGGAAGTGACAATATTATTTCTAACGGCTCAGGAATAGCAGTAGCTGACGGACAATGTATGATTATTGTTGAGCAGGGAAAAGTTGTAGAAGTATGCGCTGAACCTGGAGAATTTACTTATAACAATTCAACTGAGCCAAGCATTTTTAGTGGTAAACTTGGAGATAGTATAAAACAAAGTTTTGCAACTATTGGAAAGAGATTTACTCATGGTGGAGATACCAGAAAAGACCAAAGGGTTTATTATTTTAATATAAAAGAAATTATAGACAATAAATTTGGAACAGCAAATCCGATTCCTTTTAGAGTCGTAGATAACAAAATTGGATTGGACTTAGATGTATCTATTAGATGTAATGGAGTTTATTCTTATAAAATTACAGACCCGATAGTTTTTTATACAAATGTTTGTGGAAATGTTGCTAATCAATATGATAGAGAAGAAATAGACGGACAATTAAAGACTGAATTTGTCAGCGCTTTACAACCTGCATTTGCAAAAATTTCCGATTTGGAGATTAGACCAAGTTCAATTCCTGCTCATGCAGAAGAATTGTCAGAGGCTATGAATGAGGTTTTAACTAAAAAATGGAATGAACTTAGAGGAATTTCAGTTGTGTCTATTGCAATGAATCCTATAACATTACCTGAAGAAGATGCAGATATGATTAAACAAGCACAAAGAAATGCTATGTTTAGAGATCCGACTATGGCAGCTGCAACTCTTGTCGGAGCACAATCAGAAGCTATGAAATCTGCTGCAAATAATCCTAATGGAGCTATGATGGGCTTTATGGGAATGAATATGGCAGGACAAGCTGGTGGAATGAATGCACAAAACTTGTTCCAAATGGGGCAACAAAATGCAGGGGCGCAAGTGCAACAAAATGCTCAGCCTCAACAACAGCAACAAGCTCCAAATCCAAATGAATGGAAATGTAATTGTGGAACTGTAAATAGTGGAAAGTTCTGTTTAGAATGTGGAACTCCAAAGCCTGAACCAAAAGGAAATTGGACTTGTAGTTGTGGAGCAACAAATTCTGGAAAATTCTGTGCAGAATGTGGTAGTCCTAAGCCACAAAATTCTAAATTTAAGTGTAACAAATGTGGTTGGGAACCTGAAGATTCATCAAATCCACCAAAATTCTGTCCGGAATGTGGCGATGTGTTTGACGAAAATGATAAAATTTAATTTGAAATAATTAAAATAAGAGGTGATATTATGTCTGATTTAACTGATTATAAATGTCCTAGTTGTGGAGGAAGATTTGAGTTTGATAGTGCAAGTCAACAGATGAAATGTCCTTATTGTGATGCTGTTTGTGATATAGAAACTCTTGAAAAACTTGAAGAAGAAAAACAAGCCTCAAAAGGAACGGCTTGGGAAAAAACTTCAACAGAAAGTTTTGATAATGCCGATGGTGTTAAAACTTTTGTTTGTAGTGCTTGTGGTGGAGAAATAATTGGAGATGACACATTAGCTGCTACAAATTGTCCTTTCTGTGATAATCCTGTTGTAATTGGAGATAAAATTAGTGGTGAATTAAAACCTGATTGTATCATTCCTTTTAAACTGGATAAAAAATCTGCAAAAGAATCTTTGAAAAATTTTGTAAATAGTAAAAAATTTGTACCAAAAATATTTAAAGATGAAAATCATATTGATGAAATAAAAGGTATATATGTTCCATATTGGCTATTTAAGACTGATGCTAATGCAGATATTTCCTTTGATGGAGAAATAGTAGAAAGATGGTCTGATTCTGAATATGATTATAAGAGTGTAGATTATTATAAATTATTGCGTGAAGGATATATGAATTTTGAAAATATTCCAATAGACGGTTCAAGTAAAATTGAAAATGTAATTACAGAGTCTATTGAACCTTTTTATAATGAAGAATTGACTGATTTTAAAATGCCGTATTTATCAGGATACCTAGCTGAAAAGTATGATGTTTCTTATGAGGATTGTACTGAAAATATAAATAGTAGAATATACAGTAGCGTTGAAGAATATTTTTTAAGAAGTACTAATGATTATAAAAATGTAACTGTTAGAGAAAAAAATATTGAATTAAGTGATGCAGAAGTAAAATACGCTCTTTATCCGGTTTGGTTTTTGAATACTTCTTGGAATGGAGAAACTTATACATTTGCTATGAATGGGCAAACAGGTAAATTTGTTGGAAGTTTGCCTTTAGATAAGACTGCATTTTGGAAAATGGTATTAATCTTATGGCCAATATTTAGTGTGATAATATACTTTATTGCAAACTTTTTTAGATAGGAGGAAATTATGAAAAATAAATTTTTACTTGTTTTAACCTTAATTTTTTCTATGATTTTACCGTCTTGTGTATTTGTATCTTTTTCCTCAATGGCTACTCAGGAAGAAGAAACTTATATTTTAGATGAAACTGGCACACTAAAAGAAAATGAAATATCAGAACTTAATAAAACTTTAAAAGAAATTTCTTCAAAATATAAAATAGGAACTTTTGTAGCTTTAATTGATAAAGAGGCAAAAATTACGGCTAAAGGTTATATAAAAGAATTTGAAACTAAAGATAATATAGTTTTTGTAATTTCAAAAAAAGATAGAAAATGGGCAATAGAAGCTTCTGGAAAAGGGAAAACAAATTTTGATTCCTATTGTCAAGAATATACTATAGAAAAAATAAAATCATATTTATCAAAAAGTGATTATTTCGAAGCTATAAAAGAATATAACAAAAATGTTGAAAAATTTTTAGAAAAAGGATCAAAGGGCGAACCATATTCTCAAAAAAATAAAATAAAAGAGAATAATTTGCTTTGGATAGCAGGCTCTTTAGTTGCAGGATTTCTAATTGCTTATGGAATCGGAGCATATTATAAATCACAATTAAATAATGTTCATAACGAAACATCAGCTAATAATTATATTTTGGATTCAGAAATTACAAATAGAGATGATATATTTATTAGAAATGAAATCATAAAAACTGCAAGATCTAAATCTTCAAGTGGTTCAAGTAGTGATGGAGATTCTTCTGACGGAAGTTTTTAAAATATATGTTACAAAAAAATCTGTGTTTTGATACGCAGATTTTTTTTAATTTTTATTCCAATAAATCCAAATTTTATATGAGCTTATAGCTGATAAGATAAATAGTATAGATTTTATTAAAATATATATAAAATTATTTTTATAAGGCTCTAAAAAATAACCGATTAGAAATATTTCTACGATGTTTGGTATCTAATGGGTATCCGGTGATCTTTTTTAATTCGCAATAAAAATTTATAATAACAATGAAAATTTTTATTATTGTAAGTCCGCATATGATGTGAAAATAGATATAAGTATTGAGAAATCAATGTTTATATCTATTTTTTTGCTGAAAAAAAGAGTTTATAATTAACTATTTCAAAATAGTGTGATAAAATAAATTTGTTTTTTATAAAAAGGAGGACTTATGAAATTATTAATCAAAGATAGACTTTTTAGGGATATTCCTAAAGTCTTAAATTTAAGTAATGAAAATTGTTACTTAATACCAAAAGAATTGTTTAATGAATATTATCAAAATTTATCATTAGGAGCAAAAATGCTTTATGGAATTTATCTTGACAAACTAATTTCTGAAGATGTATTGAAAGATGAAGAAGGATTTTTATTCTTTGAATTTACTATTGAAGAAATGAATGAGGCATTAAGTGTATCAACTATAACTTCATTGAAGTATAAGAAAGAATTATTAAAAAATGATTTGTTGATTCAAAAAGATAAAAAAGATAAAAAATCTCAAAACATTTATTATTTATTAAAACCTAATGGTATGTAGGAGTTAAAATTATGAAGTATAAAGATGTAAATAATGAATTATTTTATTCAGAAAACGACTATTATCAAGAATATAGATTTATAAAAACTCCTGCAATTTTAATATCTTCTAAGTTATATCAAAATTTATCGTTAGGGGCAAAAATGCTTTATTCAATTTTAGCAGATAGACAAAGTTTATCCTTAAAAAATAAAGATAAATATACAGATGAAAATGGAAAGATATTTTTAATCTATACGATAGATAGTTTAGAAGAAATTTTACATTTATCGAGAAAAACAGTAATAAAGTATAAAAAAGAATTAATTGAATTTGAATTGCTTTTTGAAAGAAGAATGGGTCAAGGTTTAGCAAATAGAATATATATTTTAAAACCAAATTATCAAGAATTAGCTAAAAATACAAGAAGTGTAAAAAATCCACTTCAAGAAGTGGAAAATATCCATTTCAAGGAGTGTAAAAATTCCACTTTAAGAAGTGGAAATAATACACTTTTAGAAGTGGAAAATTTACACCCTAATTATACTAATATAAATCATACTGATTCTATTTATACTAATTCAATCAATCAATCCGAAGAGATTGATAGTGATGTGATTGAATATAAAAAATATAAAGATTTAATTTATAAAAATTTAAATTATGAAATTTTAGAATTAAGTCTATCAAAAACGGAAATGGAATATTTAAATCAAATTATTGAAGTTATGTTAGATGTTATTTTATCTAAAGATGAAAAAATAAGAGTATCTGGAAATTACATATCTAAAGAACTTGTTAAAATGAGGTTTTTATTGTTAACATATTCTCATATTGAATATGTTTTAAGTTCAATAAGAAAAAATAGTAAAAAAGCTAAAAATATTAGAAGTTACTTAATAACTTGTCTTTACAATTCATATTCAACTGAATTAGTACAAATTGATAATGAAATTTCAGATGACTTTTCAGATAACTTTTTATAAAAAAATAAGGAGTAAAGATGCAAAGTTCAATAAAAACAAAGAAAGATTTAAAAAAATATTTTAGTAAATATAAATATTTTGAAAAAATAAAATTTAAACTTGAAAAAGAAAAAAATAAATTGGAAGATAAATATACGACTTTGAGAGCTACAAATTTTGATGAAAAAATATTTTCTAATTTTAACAATTCAAAAGAGAAGCAAATATACAAATATTTAGAATTATTAGAAAAACAAGATAATAAGCTCTTGATTATAAAACTCGAACAAGATAAGATTAAAGATTTAATAAATTATGTTGATGATATTCAAAGAGAAGTTCTTATCGATATTTATATAAACTTTTTTTCTTATTCAGAAATTTCTAAAAAATATAATTTTTGTGAAAGATATATTTATAAATTAGAAGATAAGGCACTTTTAGATATATTAGATTATTTAAAAGTAAAAAAATCAGATGAAATTTTAACTATTTTTTAGAAAATGGAGTATCTTTTGCTAATTCAAAGTATATATTACTTATTAAAATTAAATAAAAATAAAATCAAATAATTTAGGAGGATTGGAAGATGAAAATAGTAACAGTTGGAAATCAAAAAGGTGGAGTTGGAAAAACTACTAGTACGATGAATCTAGGAGTAGCTCTTAAAGAACTGGGAAAAAGAGTTTTATTGATAGATTTTGACCCACAAAATAGTTTATCTATATATTTAAATCACGATGGAGATGATAGAAATACTATTGATGATTTAATTAGTAAATTTCTTTTTAAACAAACAATAAATTTAACTGATTATATAAAAATATCTGAGAATGATGAAATAGAATATATTCCTAGTAGTCCATACCTATCTGTTGTTGAAAAGCAGATGGAAACTAGACTTGCTAGAGAAATGATTTTAAATGAGATATTAGCAGACGATTTCTTCAAACAATATGATTATATTTTGATAGATACATCTCCATCAATATCAACTTTAATGACTAATGCTCTTGCAACATCTACGGACATTATAATTCCTGTTCAATCACAATATTTTACTATTGAAAGTTTACGTTTAGTATATAACACTATTGAACAAATAAAAGCTCATTTAAATGCAAATTTAAGAGTTTTAGGAATATTACCAACTATGATAGAGAACACTGTTATGAGTAGAATGGTTTTAGAACATTTAAAGTTAGAATACAAAAAAGATTTATTTAATACTACAATAAGCAAATCAACTATTGCAAGTGAAAGTACAGCTATAAAAACATCATTAGTTAAGTTAAATAGTAAACTTGGAGAACAGTACTTAGAACTTGCAAAAGAAGTTATAAATAAAGAATAGGTGGTGAGATTATGAGTTTATTAAAAAATGTTGATATGAAAAATTTTGTTAGAAGTAATGAAAATATACAATCTGTATTCTTTGAAAATGAGGAATATGCAATAGTTAATATAAATCTTGATGAATTAATTATAATTGAGAATCAACCTTTTAGATTACAATCTGAAGAATATATCACTTCCTTAGCTGAAGATATAAAAGTGAATGGGTTATATAGTCCACTTTTAGTTAGGAAAAGAGAAAATTTGTTTGAAATTATTTCTGGTAGGCATAGATATTTAGCATTAAAGCAATTAGGAAAAAAAGAAGCTCCTTGTATAGTAAAAGAAATGACTGATGATGAAGCTACAATAAAGCTAATTAATGCTAACTTGAATCAAAGGCATAATATGTTGAGCAGTGAATTGGCTCATTCTTATTTAATAAAAAAAGAAATACTGCAAAAAAATAGAAATAAAGATGAAAAAGGATTTAATGTTTGGGAAGAATTAGCAAAAGATACTCCATTTTCAGAAAAAACAATTAGGAGATTTGTAAAAATAACAAATTTAAATGAAACCTTTTTAAAAATGGTTGATGAAAATGAGCTAAAACAACAAGTGTATTTAGAATTAGCAAAGTTAAATAGAAATGAACAAGATGAGGTTTGTAAATATTTTTTTGATAGAGGAATTTCATTAAAAAGAATTAGTAAGCAATTCATAGAAAATTTAATTATGGAAATAAGTGTAAATCAGGAAGTTATAGATGAACTTTTTGAAAAATTAAATAAAAAGAAAAAATTTAAAAAAGAAACTGAGATTGAAGAATTGTATTTAAAATTTGATATTGAAAAAAGTAAGTGGATTGAAATTTTAGATTTCTTAAATAGAAATAAATTACTAAAAGAACAAGAAAAATTATCGCTATAAAAGTTTTGGACAAATTGACCAAAAATTGAAAGGATAGAACTATGAACACAGGTGAGGAAACTTAAATGAAATTAATAAACACAGAAGTTTATACAAAAGAAGAACTTGTTTTTATAATAAATGAGCTATTACAAGACAAATATACTTATTATAAGTCAAGACCTATAAATAATATTATACTAAAAAAACAAGATATTTATATAAAAGAGATAGAAGAGTTAGAAAAAGAAAAACTTGATTTATTAAATAAAGGTTTTAATTCAATAGCTAAACTTGATTATGTTGAAAAACAATTAGCTAATTTAGAAGAAAAGTTAAATAAAGTGACTAATAGTTTGGTTACTGAGTAAAGCACTTTAATTTATAGAAATAGTTGTAAAAATAGGAAATAGAAATAAAAAATCTATTTCTTTTTTTATTGTATAAAACAAGCATACACAAAATAAAAAGCAAAAGTGTAAAAATGTACAAAAATTGTTAATTATAAGTTTTTTTTATGATATAAATAAATTATAAAAAAATTAAAGGAGGAAATGTAATGAATAATATAGTTTTAAGATTTATAAAGCATTTTTTAAAATATATACTTATTAAAGTCATAAATGTTAAAATAAAGCTTAATATTTGTATATTTATTTTTAAAAAATAGAATAAAAATCAGGAAAACGGTCAATTGTTAAGATTTTTTAATAATTCAAAAATTTTTTGAATTATTTTGAAAACTTGACAAAAAATATTTTTTGTGAAACTGACTTTTTTAATGCAAATAACCATTTTAAATTACTCTAAAATAAAAAATATATAAGATAAATACATAAAATACTTTTACATTTTTTAAAGTGTTAAGAATTTGAACAAACTTTTTGTTGAAATTCCAACAAGTAGTAGGGCAAAAATTGGGCAAAAACTGTTCAAAATCAGGGCAAAAATTGGGCAAAAAAAGTTCGAAAAAAACAAGAAAATATGTTAGAATATGTATTGTGGAAAGGTATATAAAAACCACATAAGAAAGCGACTACAAAAATAGTTGCTTTTTTTGTATAGATAATTTATCTATAACTATAAAGGAGGTTGATGATAATTAAAACTTAAGTTTTAAATTCTATATGTAAGGAGTTGATAGTATAATTGATTAATGAAAATGTCACTCAAGTTTTAATAGCTAATGCTAAAAATTCAAGGCAACTTTTTGAAATAGCTCTAAGATTTATTTCTAATAGGGCAAATAAAAAGCCTTTGAAGAAACAAAACTTAAACGGAAGAAAGATGAAGTTTAAAGAATTGAACAGGCAAGGAAAACTTGAGAATATTGAAATTAGAGATTCAAAATATCTGGATTTATTAAAAAAGAAATTAAAAAAATGTGGAGTAGATTTTAATGTTCAAAAACAAAAACTTGATAATGGAAAAATAAATTATAAACTATATTTTAAAGCTATTGATAAAGAATCTTTAGAAAAAGCATATAAAGAAGTTGATAGATATTTTGAATCTAAATTTAAGAAAAAAGAAAAGAAAAAGGAAAAGAAAACAGAAAGGCGTGATAAGAAAGAAAAAGCAAAAAATTTTTGGGAAGAATTTAATAAAAAAGAGAAAAGTACAAATTCAAAAACTGAAAATTTTACAGAAACTAAAACAAAAGAAACTGAATTTAAAGATTTTGTCAAAGAGTCTTTATCAGAAAAGATTAATAGAATAAAAGATGCTTTTAAAAAGAATTTTAAAAGTGGAGAAGATATATGGCAAAGAAAAAGATAAAAAAACTTATTGATAGCTATAAACTAGATTTTGGAGAACACAAACAAAAGTATATAGCTTTTTTTATGCTTAATTTAGCTTTATTTTACTTTTCTTTTAAATTTATAACTATATATGATACTATGAGTGGGGATTTCTTAGATAAATCATTTAAAACTATTTTAGAGCTAAATAAAGTTATTAATACAAAAATAGTTTTTAATTTTAAAAATTTAATAAATACTATAATTATGGTTTTAATTGTAAATATTTTTGTTTATTTAAGAAATAAGAACAGAAAAAAATTAAAAAAGAGTGGTAAAGAATACGGAGGAGCAAGATGGGGCAACAGAAAAGATATAGCTCCATTTATTGATGCAGAATTTAAAGAAAATATTATTTTAACTCAAACCGAGAGTTTGACTATAAAGAATATTAAAAGCTTAAAATTTGCTAGGAATAAAAATGTTATGGTAATTGGTGGAACTGGTTTTGGTAAAACAAGATTTTTTGTAAAGCCAAATCTAATGCAATTACATTCATCTTATGCAGTTACAGACCCAAAAGGAACCGTATTTGATGAAACGGCATATTTATTTAAAAAAGCCAAATATAAATTAAAAATTTTTAATACAATAGATTTTTCTAAGTCTATGCACTACAATCCTTTTGTATATATTAGAAATATGAGTGATATGTTTATCTTTATTGATAGTTTAATGGAAAATACAGATGGTGAAGGAGAAAAAAAGGGAGAAAGCTTTTGGATAAAAGCTGAAAGAATGCTACTTCTAGCTTGTTCATCTTATGTTTTTTATGAACTAGAAAAAAGCGAACATACATTTGAATCAATTTTTAAAATATTACAACTTGGTAATGTAGGAGATAGTATGAATAATGCTTTAGATTTATTGTTTAAGGAACTTGAAGAAAAAGATAGTGAACATTTTGCAGTATTGCAATATAATTCATATCTTTCTGGTGCAAAAGAAACTAAACAATCTATTATTATTTCTTGCTTAGCTAGATTATCAGTATTTACAATTCCAGAAGTTAGAGAAATAACGTCCTATGATGAAATGGACTTATTATCACTTGGAGATGAAAAAACAGCTTTATTTATGATTACATCAGATACTCAATCAACATATAACTTTTTGACCGCTATAATGTACTCTCAAATGTTTGATAGACTTTTTGAAAAAGCATATAAGCAAGGAGGAAGTTTAAAATATCATATAAGATTTTTGTTTGATGAATTTGCCAACAGTGGTAAAGTTCCTAATTTTCAAAGGATAATAGCAGTTTTAAGGTCAAGAAATATGTCTGTAAATATATTTTTACAGGCAAAAGCACAACTTGAAGCTATGTTCAAAGGTCAAAGTGAATCGATTATAGAAAACTGTGATAGTTTTTTATTTTTAGGAGGACAGTTTGGAAAAACCACTAAAGAAATTTCTGAAATGATAGGAAATGAAACTATTGAAGTTATGAATAATTCAAGTAATAAAGGTAGAGATGAAACTTTTGGAACAAGTTATCAAAAAACAGGTAGAAGGCTTTTAGATGCGAACGAATTATCAGAAATACCTAGAGATAAATGTATTTTAAAGATTACAGGGTTACCTCCATTTTTCTCTAAGAAATATGATATAACAAAACATCCAAATTATAAATATTTGTTAGATTATAATAAAAAAAATAGAATTGATTTAGAAGAATTTTTAAAAGAAGAAAGAGGAGAAATAGATTTATCTGAAGAAGATATAATAGAAGTTTTTGAATTTGAAGAACAAGAAGAAAAAGAAAATTAATAAAGGATTTAGAATATTTTTTAATTTTGAATATTTTAAGTTCTTTTTTTATTAAAACAAAAAAGAAAGGAAGTATATGAATGAATTTTACAGAAATATTAAACTTAATGGCTTGGGCATTAAAATTATTTGGAGCATTTTTAACAGTAATGGGAGTTGTTAAGTGGGGAGAAGGACATGGCTCTGATAATGCTGCAGATAAAAATAGTGGGACAAAACAAATGGTAGGTGGAGCTATTATTTTTGTTGTCGGTCTTAAATTAGTACCACTTCTACAAAATTTTATTAACTACTAGGAGAGTTAAAGAATGGTATTTTTTGGAATCTTTGATAAAATCACTAATTATATCAAAGACGGAATAATAGATGGAATAGGTAAAATATTATCAGGAATATTTGACTCTATAAATGAAGATTTAATAGGAATATCCAATAATATTTCAGTAGCTCCAGATACTTGGAATACATCTATTTGGGAATTTGTAAAAAATATATCTACTCTAGTTATTTTACCAGTTGCAGCTTTAATAATAGCTGCAATCTTGGTAATGGAGTATGTACAACTTGCAGAAAGTAAGAATAATTTGAAAGAGATAGACGTTATAGACGTTTTAAAGCCACTTTTTAAATTCATAATAGCATTAATGTTTGTAAAAAATTGTACTAAGATATTTTTATTTGCATTTAAAATTGGAGAAAAGATAATAACAGATGCAAAACCTTATCTAAATGAAGCTGCTAAATTTGATGATTCATATTTATCAACTATAAAAGAAACTCTAAAAGAAAATTCGGTAGGCAGTTTGATGGTAACTTATGTAGAGCTTTTGATAGTAAGACTTGCAGTCTATATAATTTCTATTGCTATTCACGTTATAATTTATGGAAGAATAATAGAAATATATCTGATGGGAGCAATAGCTCCAATTCCAGTAGCTAGTATTACAAGTCAAAACCATAATTGGAATATTGGAAATAACTATTTAAAAAATCTAGGAGCATTAGCCTTGCAAGGATTTTTAATAATGCTCTGTGTAACTATTTTTGCAATACTTGTAAAGAGTATAGATTATACAAATGCAATGAAAGCTGTTTGGTCTGTTTTAGGATATGCAGTTTTACTGGTGGTAACTATGCTAAAGACAGGTTCACTTGCAAAGAGTATATTTAATACTCATTAGAGGAGGAATATGAAATATAAATATAAATATAAAAATAATTATAAATATTTTATTTTAGGAGGAATAGCCTTATTTATTCACTCAAAAATAAAAGAACATTATTTACAAAAACAAATAAACGAATTGAATCAAAATGTTTATAGAAATTTCAAAAGTGTAGCTGAAGATATTTGTGAATTGGAAAGATTAGAAAAAAATGAAAAGGAGTAGAATATGAATTTTGTTGAAGTACCTACCGATATTACTAAAATAAAAACAAAAGTAATATTTAATTTAACTAAAAGACAATTAATTTGCTTTAGTCTTGCGGGAATAGTTTCTTTACCAACATATTTATTAACTTTTAAAAAATTAGGAATAAACACATCTATATATTTAATGATTACACTTGCTATTCCATTTTTTGTTTTTGCTTTTTATGAAAAGAATGGAAAAGGCTTAGAAAAACATTTATTTCACATTTTAAATTTTAAACTTATGAAAAAAATAAGGAAGAGAAAGGGGGTTAAAGGACTTGGCAAAAAAGAATAACAAAACAACTGAAAAATTAAAAAAGTTAAATAATGAGTTAAAAAAAGTAAAAATCGACAGAAAGAAAACAAAAGAAAAATTTAATCTTAAAAGAGATATAAAAAGAATTTTGGATTCAATAAATGTTTTTTTAAATAAGAATGCTAAAACAAATAATGTTACGACTGAAGATACAGTTTTACCATTAGAAGTTTATAAAAACGGAGTTTTTAAAATTTCAAAAAATGAATATAGTAAAACTTTAGAATTTTTTGATAGAAACTATACCGCTTTAAGTGAAGAAGATAGAGAAAATTTATTTATAAACTTTTCAGAAATATTAAGTTCTTTTGACTCTTCTAACTCTTATCAATTTTCATATATAAACTGTGGAGAAAAAAGTTTTAAGTTGGAAGATAGATTTAAAATAAAAAATAAAAATGATGCTTTTGATGAATTTAGAGATGAATATAATCAAATTTTAAAAAGTAAAATAAATAAAAATAAAGGTTTTGAAAAAAGAAAATTTTTAACTTTTAAAACAACTGCAAAAAATATAAAAGAAGCTAATATAAATTTAATAGGAATGGAAAAAGATTTAAAAAAGCAATTTAAAGAGTTGGACACTGAAATAAAAATTTTGAATTTAGAAGAAAGACTATCACTTTTTTATGAAATGTTAAATCCTCATAAGAATTTAGATTTTGGTCAAATTGACCAAAAAGAAAAAATTGTGCCTAAATTACTAGATTTTTCAAAAGATGATGAATTTAAAATAAATGAAATGTTTGCACAAACTTTTTATTTAGAGATAACAGGTTCTGAAATTTCAGATGAAATTTTGAAAGAATTTGTAGAAGTCAATGAAGATTTGTATATTAATTTTCATATAGAACCTATCGACCAACTTGACGGGACTAATCTTGTAGCAAAAACTTTAACCAACCTTCAACAAATGAAAATTGAAGAACAAAAAAAGGCAATAAAATCAGGTTACGATATGGATTTAATTGGTGGAAAATTAAAAGAAAATTTAGACAGTGTTGAATCTTTACTTGAAGATGTAAAAAGTAAAAATGAAAAACTTTTTAAAGTAACTATTCTTTTTACTATTTTAGCAAAAGATAAGTTGTATTCAAGAAAAATTTTAGCAAGTCTTAGAAAAATTGCAAAGAGAAACAACTCGATATTAAAACCATTAAAATATTTACAAGAACAAGGTCTAGTATCGTCCTTACCACTTTGTAAAAATGAAATAGAGAGTATGAGAATTTTAACAACTTCATCTGTTGCAGCATTTATTCCTTTTAAAACAAAGGAACTAATAACAAAAGGAAATCCATTCTATTATGGAAATAATCAAATAAGTAAAAATATAATTTGCTTAGATAGAATGTACTTAAATTCTGCTAATGGTTTAATCTTAGGGTCAACTGGTTCTGGAAAGTCTTTTGCAGCAAAGGAAGAAATGACATTATCTTATCTTTTAACTGATGATGAAATAATAATTTTAGACCCGGAAAGAGAGTATATAGAACTAACAAAAGCTCTTGATGGCGAAGTTATAGAAATTTCTCCAAACTCAAAAAACTATATCAATCCATTAGATATTAACTTAGGATATGGTGGAGAAGATTTTGCTTTAAGTATAAAACTTGATTTTGTTTTATCGTTTTTTGAACTTATATTAAAAAGAAGTTTAGAACCTCGTGAGGATTCTATAATAGATAGAGCTGTTAGAGAAATTTATAAAGAATATTTTAAAAATCCTAAAAAGGAAAATATTCCTATTTTAGAAGATTTATATAATGAATTATTAAGCTATAAAACTGATATTTCATATGAACTTTGTGAAAGTTTAGAGTTTTATGTAAAAGGTTCTATGAATATCTTTAATCATCGTACAAATATAGATATAAAAAAGAGAATTATTTGTTATGATATAAATTCTCTTGGAGAAAAACTTAGAAAAATTGGTATGCAAATAATTCAAAACGAAGTTTGGAATAGAGTTACTATAAATAGAAACAAAAAAATATTAACTAGATATTATGTAGATGAAGCACACTTATTTTTTGAAGACCCAACAACTGCAAAATTTAATACACAAGTTTACAAAAGATTTAGAAAATATGGTGGAGTACCGACACTTATGACTCAAAACGTTAAAAATATTTTGGCTTATAAAGGAGTAGAAGATATTTTTGAAAATACAGATTTTATTTTAATTTTAAAACAAGCTCCAAAAGATAGGGAAATTATGGCAAGACTTTTAAATTTATCTTTAGAACAAGAAAAATATATATCCAATCCAGATAAAGGTTCAGGACTTATTAAATTTGGAAAAGACATAGTACCTTTTGAAAATAAATTTCCTAAAACAACTAAACTCTACAAATTGCTCCAAACAAGTTTTAGAGAAATAGGTTAAAACGCTATGAAAAAGATTAGAATAAAAAAAATTAGAATTAAAGAAAACATTAATAGTTTTATTAAAAACAAAAAACAAAATTTTAATTTTAAGAAAAATTTAAAATTCAAAAACAAAACCTTAGGAAATTTCAAAAATTCTAAAGGAAGGAAAATTACTTTTATAAAAAGAAAATATAGAAGTGAAATAAAGAATAAAACTTTTAAAGAAAATTTCAATCCTTTTAGAACTTATAGAAAATATCATACTAGAAATCTAAATTGGAGAGCAAGAAGAAAAGGAAAAAAATCTGCTAAGTTCAGTTTAAAAGCAAATAGAAAAAGATATAAATTCTATAAATTTTATCGTAGAACTAATATGTTTGCTTATTCTCAACTAAATAGAACTTTTAAAAATATAGATGAAAATAATGCAGGAATTGAATCAACAGAAAAACTTTTAGATAAAAGGCTTGCTACTCATACAAGAAAATATTTTAAAAACAAGAACAAGCCAAAAAAGTTTTTGCATAAAGCAGCTAAATTTGAAAGGAAGCAAGAAAAGTTAAAGAAAAAATCAGCTTTTAAAAAAGATTTGCAAAAATTAAGTAGAAAAAAGAACTATAAAGATAGTAAAATTACAAGTAAATTTATTCAAAGGAGAAACATAAAAAGAAAACATCTTTATAATATCGATAAAAAAATAGAGAATGTTTTAAAAAGAGTTTGGGGATATATTAAAACAATCCCTAGTAGGATTTTTACTTTTATAAAAGGTAAAATAATTAATTTAATATGGTTAGCTTTATCTTCTTTTTTATTTATAACAATTATTGTACTATTAACAAGTGCTTTGATGTTTTTTCAAAATACAACGACAGATATTGTTGCAACAACAACGTATTTATCAGATATTGAAGTTTTGAAAAAAATGGAAAATTATTATAGAGATAAAGAAAAAAGACTTCTTGATGAAATTTACAATCCACAAAAATATTATATAAATTATGATATTTATGAAGTTGATGCTGATGATGTGGGACACGATGTTCACGATTTATTATCTTATGTAACTGCAAGATATGGAGAAATTAAAGATTTTGATAAATTTAAAAATAGTTTAGATGAACTTTTTGAAAGAAATTATAAAAAAAGTATCACTAAATCAATTGTTGACAGATATATAGACGAAGAAGGAACTGCTTATAAAAAGAAACAAAAAAAGATTGTAATTCATTTAAGAAGAAAAGAAATAAAAGATATAGCTAAAAATGATTTTAGTGAGGATAAAGAAAATTTAGAACATTTTGAAACTTTACTTGAAACTAAAGGCAATATGGAAGATGAATTAAAAGAATTTGAAAATCCAATAATTTATGGAGATAGAAAAATATATAAACCAGCTAAAGGCTATCAAAAAGCTATGGAAAAATATATTAACTCTCCACTTGTAACACCTGGAAGTATAAGACAAGCTGTTTTAATGTGGTGTGCAACACACGAAGGAATACCATATAGACTTGGAGCAGGACATGGAGTTCCTATTGGGAAATATGGTAATTATTTGGATTGTTCAAGTTTTGTATGTAATGCTTGGGGACAATGTGGTGGAAATATAGATAGAGTATATGCAACCTTTAATATGCCAAATAGATTTGTAAAATCTATCCCAAAATCATCATTAAAACCGGGAGATGCTATATTAAATCAACAACATCATATTGAAATATTTTTAGGCTTTGAAAATGGATATAGAACAACTGGAAGTCATCAAGAAGGAGTTCCTAGTGGAATGAGTTTTTGGGGACAAAATATTACTCATTTCATAACTTTGTCAAATTTAGATTCTCCAGCAGACCCTGCATTGTTAAAACAACTAGAAGATGAGATAAAAAAATATGACCCAAAATTTGAAAGGAGAAAATAGTATATATGCCAAGTAAAGAAGAAAAAGAACTTGAAAAAATTATAAATTCTATTTCTGTAAAAAAGAAAAAATATTCTGAATTAGTAGAAAAAGCAGAAAAACTTGATTTAGAATTAAAAGATTTAGAAGAAAGAAAAGAAATTTTAAGTTTGAAGCTTCAAAAAATAGAAATAAGAGAAATTTATAAGGCTTATAAAAAAAGTAATTTAACAATTGAAGAATTTATAGAATATATAGGAGGTACTAATGAAAAATAAATCTAAAATTTTACTACTTTTGTTAATGAGTTTTCTTTTTATTAAACCGGCAAATTCTTTTGCAAGTTCAAAAGAAATAGAACTTGAAGAAATTGATATAGAAAAAGAAAAAACACAAGCAAAAGATGATGAAAAGAAAGAAGAAAAAAAGGAAGAAAAAAAGGAAGAAAAAAAGGAAGAAATAAAAGAAACTAAACAAGAAGAAACGAAAAAAGATTCTAAGAATAATAAAATTACAGAAAACATAGGTTCTGATGGACATATTTATAATGGAGATAAAAGGCACGAAAATAGACAGTTTTTAACTTTTACAACAAAAGCTGGTAAAAACTATTACTTAATCATTGATTATACAAAAGAATCTGAGCAAGTTCAATTTTTAACCGAAATAAATGAAAATGAAATGGCTAATATCATAAAAGAAATGAATAAAAGTAATGGTGAAACTAAGGAAGATAAAGATAAGGAAAAAGAATTAAAGAAAGAAGATTTAGAAAATTTTAAAGAAGAATTAAAAAAAGAATTAGGAAAAAGTGGAGAATCTGATTCTAATTCTAAAACTAAAAAATCTAAATCTAGTGGTTCTAGTATTTTAAGTTTAGATAATTTACTTTTAGCAGGATTTGTTATTGGTATAGGTGGTTTTTTCTTTTATAAAAAAAGACAAAAAGATAAAGAATTACAAGAACTACAAGAAGCTGAATCATTAGAAGATGAAGATAGTGAAAATTTTGATGCTTTTGATGAAGATGAGGAATAAAAAAATTTTAAAAAAAGTGCTGACAAATATAAAATAATGCGGTATAATTTGATTGTAAATAAAAAAACTTTGGTCAAATTGACCAAAATAATTGTCTAATACTAAATTGAACGGATAAAAAAATAGAAAAAGGTATATTTAGAAAAGAAAGAGAGGGATTGTATGAAAAAGAAAGCTTTATTAACTGTAGGGTTATCATTTATGATAATTTTTTCTGCAAATTCGGTAAAAGCAGGAGAATGGAAAGCAATGTGGAAAAAGAACAATACAGGTTGGTGGTATGAAAATACCGATGGAAGTTATCCTTATAGTGCTTGGAAAGAAATAAAAGGAAAATGGTATTACTTTGATTCAAGAGGATATTGTGTAATGAATACATGGATTGGTAATTATTACTTAGGATCAAGTGGAGCAATGCTTGTAAATACGACAACCCCTGACGGATACAAAGTAGATGAAAACGGAAAGTGGATAGAAGAAAGACAAGCAATGTGGAAAAAGAACGATACAGGTTGGTGGTATGAAGAAAAAGATGGAAGCTATCCAACTTCAACTTGGAAAGAAATAAAAGGAAAATGGTATTACTTTGATTCAAGAGGATATTGTGTAATGAATACATGGATTGGTAATTATTACTTAGGATCAAGTGGAGCAATGCTTGTAAATACGACAACACCTGATGGATATAGAGTAGATGAAAACGGAAAGTGGATAGACAATAAAGTAGTTAATCAAAAAGATATAATAAGCCTTTATGGAAGAAATCTAACACAAGAGCAAATAGATTTTACAGATAATGCTGCTAAAAAGATAGCAAAAGAAATTATCAAGTCAAATATGACAGATAGAGAAAAAGCAAGAGAGATAACAAAGTGGATTTTTGCAAATACTATAAAAGACCATAGACAAAGTACAGAAATTTACAAAAAGACACACGCAGATACAGCTTGGGCAGTATTTAGTAAAGGAAGGGCGGCTTGTTCAGGTTATGTAAGAGCGTTTAAACTTTTAGGAAAATATGCAGGACTTAAAGTTAAAATTGTAAATGAAGATTTGTGGCAACATCAGTGGAATACTGTATATCTTCAAGATGAAGGTAAATGGATAGATTGTGATAGTCAAAGTAGAACTTGTGATGGAAGTGAAATAACACCTAAAGAGTTTGGTATTCCTACTTATAAAATTGATGACGAAAGATTAGTATATGCACCATTTCCACAAATAGGAAATCCATATGAAGATTTTGTAGAACAATATAATAGTGGGCATTGGTATTATAAGTTTTCTTTATCAGAACTAAAAGCTGCTTTAGAAAGCCATAAGAAATGGAATAAATTTGAGTGGCTTCATAATGTAGGAGATAGAGAAAGCTTTGATGAAAGTATGATAAAATAAAAACTAAATATCAATTATTCTATTAAATTATGAGAAGTTAAAAAGACTTCTCATTTTTTATATAAAAAATTAAAAAAAGAAAGGATTTTTAAAAATGAATTTTAAAGAAAAGTTTAAAAAAGTAATGTCTTTAACTTTAGCGGGTTTAATAGCTTTAAGTCCTGTTTTGCAAAGTAGAGAAGTTAAAGCGGCTGAAGTTGTAAAAAACGCAAAAATAAGTTTCGGACCGCTACCCGGCTCTCCTCGTGCAAGAAAATATGGGGTTGTAGGACTTCCATATTGGCCGGGGAATCAGATACAAACTCTTTTTGCAACAGTAAATAAAGAAGAAAAAGCATTAGAGCCTTGTTTTTGTGTAGAACCGGGAGTTGCTTTAGAAGGTGGAGGAGATAGAAGTTCAACATATATGGTTGAATATTATAATAAAGAAGAATTATCACCTCCTTATAAAAAGGCAGCTGTTGCAAAGTATGTCAGTTGGGATAAGTACAAATTAGCAGGAGAAACTCCTGACGGTTTGGACTGGACTATTGCTCAGATGATGATTTGGGATGCTATGGGAAAGAGCTTTGACCCTAGTGTATTTTTATCAGATGAAACAATAGAATATCACTTTAATTACAGAATGTACAGAGTAAAAAACTGGACTAAAAAACCCAAATACGGTGAAAAAACTTTTAAAATTTCTAAAGGAGAAACAATATATATTAAGGGAGAAAATTTAGAAAAAAACTTCTATAATACGACAAAAGCACCGGGACTAACTTTCGAGTGGGTAGATGACCCTGCATTTGCTTCTTCTGATGAAAGAACTAGGTCAAGAAATATGATGATAAAAGTAACGGCAGATGATACTTTTAATCCGGATGCTGAAAATTATCTTGAAATGTCAAATCTTACTAAAGAAGATGAAGAAAAAATGAATTCTATGGGAAAAATGGTCTTTTATAAATCTCAACAATATCAAGATTTAATTCAAGGAGGCTGTCCTGAAAATCCTAAATTCCGAATATATTTTGGGAACAAAGAAAGTGCAGGAGATGAGGACGAGATAAAAATTAAAAAGACAGACACTGAAGATGGAGAAGTTATTGAAGGAGCAAAATTCCAACTTATAGCAGATAGCGATGTTAGAGTACTAAAAGAAGATGGTAGTATGGAAATTAAATATCATAAAGGAGATGTTATAGAAGAAAAGTCAACTGATAAAAAAGGGGAAATAACTTTTAAATTACCTGATACAGAAGCGAAGTATAAAGTTTTTGAAAATGGAATTCCTTATGGCTATTGGGGTGGAGAAGATTTTGTTAAAAATGGAGAAAAAGACAAAATAGACGCAAAAGGTGGCGACATTGTTGAAGTTGAAAACGAAAGACAAAAAGGAAGAATCAAGATAATAAAAACTGATAATGATGTTAAATATGATTTTGAAAAAACAGTTAATGGCAAAGACAAAGACCCACATATAAATCATAAAAATGGAAATAGTCCTTTAATTTATGAACCACAAGGAGATGGTCAATTTGTAGGAGCAATTTTTGAAATTAGAGCGGCAGAAGATATTAAATTACCTTCAGCACCGCATAAAGTAGTTTATCCTAAAGGAAGTTTGGTTGAAAGTATACAAATAGGAATAGACGGAACAGCAACGAGTGGAGAACTTGAACTTGGGAAATATGTAGTTCAAGAAGTTGTATTACCTGAAGGATATTACTTTAGAGATTATGAAGATAAAGGGCATATCATAACTATAGATAACAAATATACTGGTGCCAAAAATTTATTTAATACAAATAAAGAAAATCCTGAACTTGATAGAGAGTATGAAAACTCAATAGCAAAAGGACATTTTGAACTTCATAAGATTTTAGAAGGATTAGTTACAAATGATAGACAACTTGATGAACAAATAAAAAAATCCAAGAATGATATATATTTTGGAATTTATTTAAAATCTAAATTGCAAAATATAGAAAAATCTTTTAATTTACCAGATAAATTTTTTGAAAGAGAAAATTTAGATGGAACAACAACTGTAAATAATATTACAAAAAATTATACACAAAGCAACAAATTAAATGAAGAGCCTTTGTATATGGTAGTAAAAACAAGTAAAGAAAGTATAGTAAACGGAATAGCGGGAAGTAATATAGCTAGTTCTATAGTTTTTGTAGATGGCAAGGTTATAGAAAATAATACAAAGCAATATGCACTACCTTATGGACTTTATGAAATAAGAGAGCTTAATACACCTGAAGGGTATATACCTTTAACAGCGAACTTTAAAATAGATACGAATGATAAATTTGCACAAAAAGAAAGAGCGACAACTGTTTTTTACGGAATAGATAAAGAAGGTGGAGTTAAGAATCATACAAACCATATCTTAAAGCAAATTTTAAGAATAAGAAAATTTGATGAAGAAACAGGAAAGCTTGTAACAGAACCTGCGAAATATAAGATTTTTTCATTTAATAATTATAAAAATATAGAAAAAGAAAAAATTTCAGCTACTTGGAATAAAGAAAAACAAGATTGGGAAATTTTTTACGACGGAAAACTTGTAACTGAAAATGACGGAAGATATTTATCTTATCAACAAAATCCGATGTATGATAAAAAAGTGTCAAGTGTTTTTACAACAAATAATAAAGGCGAGGTAACAATTCCTGAAACAATAACTTATGGGAAATATCTTTTATTAGAAGTTGAAGCTCCAAAAGGTTATAGTCTAGCTACAAGACCGGGATATTTTGAAATAAAAGAAACAAAGTATTTAAATCAAGATGTAGATGGAAATAGAAATATGGAATTTTTAGATAATGAGGGAAATTCAATATATATTCCAAGAGTTATTAATGTAAGTATAGGGCAGTCAAATATAGCACAAAAAGGACAAGTTCATATTGAAAAAAGAGGAAAAGTTTTAAAATCTTTTGAAAAATATAAAACTCTTTTAGATAAAGAAGCCTTTAGACCTGTTTTTGAAACAGAGGTAATAACAGAACCAGCTGAATTTAAAATATTTGCAAGAGAAGATGTAGTGGTAAATGGAGATGTAAAACATAAAAAAGGAGATTTAGTTTATACTTTAACTACTAAAGAAGGAAAGGCAGAAACTCCTTTAGATACGGAAGAACAAAAAAACATAAATCAAATGTATTTAGGAAAATATTATTTGGTAGAAACTAAAGCACCAAAAGAATTTTCTTTAAATCCAAAACAATATGATTTTGAATTAACAGAACAAAATCAAGAAGTTACAGTTACACATTTTGTTAAAAAGTTAGAAAATGAAAGACAAAAATTAAGAATTGGAATAAAGAAAGAGATAGATGATGGAACAAAAGCAAATAATATATTTTTTGGAATATTTGCAAAAGAAGATATGCGAATAGATGATAAAACATATCCAAAAACAATACCTGATGAAATCCCTAATACAGAGCCAGATAGAAATGGTAAGAAGGTTGTTATTTTAGATAATTTAGTATATGATGATAAAATAACATCTTTTATTCACGAATTGGAAGATTTTCTAATAAAAGAAGTTGAAAAGATTTTAGAAGAAAATAAGGATAATGAAAAAATATTAAAAGAAAAAGAAACTTTTAAAAAACAAATTGAATTTTTAAATTCTTTAAAAGAAAAAGAATTAAAAATTAGAGAAGAAAAGAAAAATGGAACTTTTAATAAAGCAAATTATCCAAAGGAAGAAATAGAAAAAGAAAATAAAACAAGAGAAAAATATCTTGATGAAATGCAAAATTTCTATAGAACTTATAGAAATGATGAAAAGCTAAGAAAGTTACAAGACGGAATTGAATCAAGTATTTTAGCTTATACATCAATCGAAAGCTTAAAAGAATATGATACAGAAAAATCAAAAGAAATGGCTAAAGAGTTTAAAGTTATTTATGATAAATTAATTTTAGAACTTGAAAAAGTAAAGAATTTTGAAAAATATGATTATACAAAAATAGAAAATGTATCAAAAGAAATAAAGAATTTTATTGATAAGAAAATCCTTGAAAGTTTAGAAAAATTAGAAACTATTAATAGGAATGACTTACCTAAGTATCAAGAAAAAATAGAAAAAGCTAAAAAGGAAATAAAAGAAAATATAAAAAATTATAAATTTTTGGCAAAACATTTTAGTTATTTTAATTTTGAAGTCTTTACAATAAAATTAGAAAAATTAGAAAATGCAAAAGTTAAAGATTTAGAACCTTTTGAAAAAGTTTTGGATAAAATAGATAAGGATAAAATTTTAAAAGGAATCACAGATATTTTAAAACCAAATGAAAAGAAAAAAACAGATGATAAAAATCTTGTTTTAAGATTTCCAAAGGACAAACTAAGTACATTGTCTGATGATATGGAAGAAATGAAGTATAAACTTTTAGAAAGAGAAGCTCATAAAAAGAATACAAATAAACTTATAAATAAAGGAAGTCTTCTTGAGGTTGTAGAAATCAAAGATGGAATTGGAATGAGTAAAGGAGATTATTTAGCTGGAGAATATTATATAAGGGAATTAAAAGTTCCATACAATATAAAACTTAATGATAGAAAAATTTGGAAAATTGAATTATCAAATGTAGAAAATGAAGACGAAGTTATAAAATATGTAAATAATTCAAAAGCTATAATAAATGAAAAAATACCTACAACTCCACCTACACCAAGAGAGGAAAAACCAGAAATAAAGACAACTGCAAGTTTTAAAGATAATGAAAAAGTTGATTATGTAAGAGAAAAAACTACAATCATTGATAAAGTAGAATATAAAAATTTAATAGTCGGAAAAGAATATGAATTAAAAGGACTATTAATGGATAAATCTACAAATAAACCTTTATTGATAGATGGAAAAGAAGTTGTAGCAAGCAAAAAATTTACACCGACAAAAAAAGAAGGGTTTGAAGAGTTGGAATTTGTTTTTGATTCATCCAAGTTTGAAGATAAAACAGAAACGGTTGTTTTTGAAGATTTGTATAAAGACGGTAAAAAAATTGCCACTCACACAGATATAAATGATGAAGGACAAACAGTTAAATTTAGAAAGCCGGAGATAAAAACAAGTGTAAATGGAAGTTATGAGTTAAAAGAGGAAAACGGAAGTAAAAAATATATTCTTAAATTCATTGACAGAGTGGAGTATAATAATTTAATACCTGAAAAAGAATATGAACTTAAAGGTATATTAATGGATAAATCTACAAATAATGAATTTAAAATAGATGGAAAAAATATAACAGGAACAACGAAATTTACACCAAAAGAAGAAAAGGGATTTGTTGATGTGAAATTCACTTTTATTTTAGAAAGTGCAAAAGAATTAAAACTTGTAGTTTTTGAAGACCTATATTACAAAGGAGAAAAAATTGCCACTCACACAGATATAAACGATGAAAATCAAACAATAAATATCAAAGTAAAGAAAAAACCGAAAAGAGAAATTGTAAAAACAGGTATTGGAAGAAATATGCTACTTCCTTTTATGCTATTAGTATCAGGAATAGGTGGAGGTGTATTTTTCTATATCAAAAAGAAAAATACAGATAAAATAGATTAGAGTTAGTAAATATAAAAATTTAAGGGGAAGTGTAATATCTTCCCTTTATTTTTGAATTTATAGTAAAATTAAGAAAAAAGGGATTTGAAATTTAAAAAATCTCTTTTTTTATTGTTAAGAGTTAAAAAATTTCAATAAAACAAAAAAATGTAGTCATAATTTAAGTTTTATTGATTTAAAAAATTTTTTTAATATAATTATATTAAAAAATAAAAAAATGTAAAAAAGGTGGTATTTTGGAGCAATTAAAAGTTGTTGAGCTTTTTGGAGGAATTGGAGCAATAAGAAAAGCGTTAGAACGTCAAAAATTTGATTTTAAAGTAGTTGATTATGTAGAAAATAATAAATTTGCAGTAGATTCATACAACGCTTTATTTAATGAAGAATATTATCCTAATTCAGTTGTAAGATATGAAATAGATGTGCCTTGTGATTTTCTTTTTCACGGAAGTCCTTGTCAAGATTTTTCAATAATCGGAAGACGACAAGGAGGAAAAAAAGATAGTAAGACAAGAAGTAGTTTACTTTTTGAAACAATAAGAATTTTAAAAGAAATGAAATATAAACCTAGATGGGTAATTTGGGAAAATGTAAAGGGAGCTTTATCTGAAGAATATAGCTCTTTTTCTTTTTATTTAGAAGAAATGGAGAAATTAGGGTATCAAAATAAATTTGAAATTTTAAACTCTATCGATTTTGGAATCCCTCAAAAACGTGAAAGAGTTTTTGTAATAAGTTTTTTAGGAAAAAATGAATTCGATTTTTCTAAGCTGGAAAAAAAGAAAATGGCAAAGTTAGAGGATTTTTTGCAAAGTGATTTTGATGAAAAATATATTGTAACTCAAAAATCTATTTTAGATTGTATAGGTAAAAAGACAACTACACAAAAAAGAGCAAGAATTATTAAAGATTATGTTTATACAATTATGATAAAACAAGTAAGACTACCAAATTCTGGACTTGTAGATTTAAAAAATGGAAAATATAGATTTTTAACTGAAAGAGAATGTTTTAGATTAATGGGTTTTGATGATGAAGATTTTGAAAGAATTTTAAAAGTAGTTAAAATTGATAAAAACAAATTATCTAGTAATTTATATAAACTAGCAGGGAATAGTATTGTTGTAAATGTACTAGAAGCAATATTAAAAGAGATTCGAAGATTGGAGGATAAAGATGAAAAAATTTCATTATAGTAATGAAGATATACAAAAAGTTTTAGAAATACCTATTACAGAAGTAGCATCTTCTATGGGTCTTAATCTTATAAAGCAGGGAAATGTATATACTACCAAAGAAATGGATAGTTTAAAAATTTATCCAAGTACAAATACATTTTTTAGATTTTCTACTGAAGAAAGTGGAAATGTAATTAACTTCGTTGAAGCTATTCAAGGAGCTAATTTTAATGAAGCAATGAAATTTTTAACGGATATGAATGGCTTTTCTTTTAATAAATCTTTAGAAACTAATAAAATTTTTGAAGAGAAAAAAGATTTTAGATTACCAAAGTTAAATAAAAATATAAAAAGAGCATACGCATATTTAATAAATTCAAGAAAAATTTCTAAAGAAGTAGTAAATGAATTTGTAAAATTAGGAATGATAAGAGAAGATATAAATCATAATGTACTATTTATAGGGAAAAACAAAGAAGGGAATCCTAAATATTGTACTTTGACAGGAACATTGAGTGATGTTAAATATAAAGGAGAAGTTGCAAATAGTGATAAAAAATATGGTTTTAAATTAAAAAATAATTCAAAAACTGTTTTAGTTTTTGAATCTCCAATCGACCTTTTAAGTGCAAAAACTATTTTTAAAGCTAGAGGAATAGATAATAACTACTCATATATTTCATTAGGTGGAGTTAGTACATTAGCTTTAGAAGAATTTTTGAAAGAGGAAAAAATTGAAAAAATAGTTTGTTTTTTAGATAAAGATGTTAGAGGAATTGATGCAACTGAAAAAATAAAATCTATATATGGAATAAATTATGAAATTATAGATGCATCTAATTCTTATGGTGTATATAAAGATGTAAATGAATGGTTACAAAATACTGAAATTAAAGATATGAAGTTTAATATACAATCATCTCCAAACATCGAAGAGTCTAAAAATTTAATTGAAGAAGATAATAAATTTGATTTAAAAGAGTTTCAAAAAGAAATTGAAAAAGAAATATTATCAGATACGAGTAAGTATGTGGATTTTTTAAAAGTTATGGGAGAAAATTCTATGAAGGATATAAATACTCAGTTTATGATTTATGAGGTTTATCCTAATGCAACTATTTGTTTAAGTAAAGATGAGTGGAACGACTTAAATAGAAGTTTAATACAAAATCCTAAACCTATTGAAATTTTAGAAGATAAAAATATTGTAGAAATATATGATATAGAGGAAACTGAAGTTTTAGATGGGTTGGAAGATAAATATATTCCTAATTTAAATAAAAAGGATATAAATTTAAGAGTTTTAGATAATATTTTATACATTAATAAAATTAATTTTAATAGAAGTGAATCTGAAATAACTAAAGTGGAAAAATTAATAAATTTTTATATAGACAAAACAAATTTGAACTTATCTTCAGAACAAAAAGAATTTTTTATTGAAAGTTTAAAAATTTCTATGCTCAATAAGTTAAAATTAGATTACAATACAAATACAAATTTATTAAAAAATACTTTAAATACAGTAAATAGAGATGCTTTGTATAAATTAAATAGATATTTAAATGTTTTTAATAGAAATATTATATCAAATTTACAAAAAATTGAAATAAAAGTGCTGACAAAAGATAAAAACAATGATATAATGAAACTATCAAATATTAATACTTTAAAAGGAGAAATTCAAGATGAAAGAAGTAATAATAAACAACATAACATTCAACGAACAGAATCTACCATTGCTATTGAAAATAATAAAAATGACAGAGGAAGAACTGGACAATTACGAACACGATACTTGGAAAGAGCTGATAATCAAAGAGGAAGAAAATGGGATATGGACAACGGAACTTTATCAAACAGATTACCCGGATTGTCAAACAATTCTAACAGAAATTCCTTTGGAGTACGATTTTCCTTGCCTAATAGACGTGAATATAGATTCTTATGGGGATTACAACACAATAGAAGAAATGGAGAAAATAAGAATAGAATATCCACAGAAAATAGAAGCCTTGATGAAGAAAAACGAATTGAAGAATATTCCGAAAATCTTAGAAATGCCACGTTGGATAGTGGAAGAAACATTGGAAAGGATAATGGAGGAGAAAATACAAGAGATGAATTATTCAACACAGAATTTTCCAATGACAATAGGAGTAGAGAGAATGTTATTTCTTCTACACAACAGAGATATAACCAAATACATTTATTTGATTCAAATGTGGATGAGCTACAACGAACAGACGAAACGCAACAAGTTTTTAGACCACATAGTAGAAATGCAAAATCAAGTGGAAGAATACTGGAAAATAGAATGGAACAGGAGAGTAGAAAACTTGAAACATCACAAGTCTTATCCAACAATGACAGAACTAGAGAAAGAAAATTGGAAGATAGGGACAACGATGGATATAGAGAGAGAAATAATGTATCAAATAGTCCTAGCTTAAATATTGAAAAAGAGAAAGTAGATGAAAATTCATCTGCTTTTTTTGATGAAATAAAAAAAGATATAGCTAATTTAAAGTATCCAAAAATAAATTCTATTAAAGATATTTCAGATACATTGTATGAAACTTTGAAAAATGATGAAGATTTACAAAGAACTGTACTTAAAGCAAGACAAATTTTAGGTAATAATACACTTGCTAACTTTTCAAGTGTTTTTCAAAGAGAATACGCAAGAGTTATGAGAGAAGTTGCTAAAAGGCAAGGTAATCTTCCGAACGATATGAAAAGTTTAGATGATGTTAAAAAATTACAAATCGAACTTGAACATAGGTATAATGAATATTTAAATGGCTTTATTATAGGAAGTGAGATTTTAAGTTATAAAAATGAAGAAGATCTAAAAATTGATGTTGTAAATAAATCTGAACAGAAAGGTAAAGAAGATGATATAGTTATTTTAAGTCTGGAGGAATATAACTATAAGAACCTTCCTGTTATATTTGATAATAAAGACTACATCATAAAAGAAAATAACTTTTATGAACAAGGAATGAGTAAACTCAGTCTATTATCACAAGATGAAAATATCACAACAGATATTATGTACACTGAAAAAAGACCAATTTCCAATATTTATGCAAGAAAAAATCAGCTTGAAAAATTTAAGGAGCTTACAGAAAAAGATAAAATTATTCAGCATAATGTAGAAACAAAACAAATGAGTTTTACAGATTTATCAAATGATGAAAAAATAGAAAGCAAAAAAGAAATTCCGATAAATATTGATATAGGTAATGAAAGAAATAAAAATCTTTTTGAAAATTTAGAATTAAATAAAAATAAATATAATGAAGTTGATAAATTCTTAAATGATAAAAATAATAGTAGAAACTATGAGATATACAAATTATCTGAGCATGAAAAACAAATTGAAATACAAGTAGAGCAAGAAAGCTTTATTGATAAGTTCAATCCAGAAATTGACCAAATGATGGATAGGTATGATGTCCCAAGAGAAGCAGCCGAAAACTTATTGAGGGGGAAAGAAGATTTAAAGAATCTAGGCTATGAACCTAATAAGGAAAAGCTAAGTTTTGCTAGAAATTATGACTTGAAAAATCATATCTACTCAGAATACCTAACACCATCAGAAAGACTAGATAAAAACATCAAAGCTATTAAAATGCTAAAAAGACTTGAAAATGAAAATAGAAGTCCAAGGGAGTATGAACAAGCATATCTTGCTGACTATTTAGGTTGGGGTGGTCTTGCCGATGTCTTTGATGAAGAAAAAGGAGGACAATGGCTTGAAGCAAGAAATTTTTTAAAGGAAAATTTAAGTAAAGAAGAATATCAACAAGCAAGAGAGAGTACATTAACAGCATTTTATACTCCTAAAATTGTAATAGACAATATGTATAGTATTTTGCAAAATTTAGGGTTTAATGGTGGAAAAATATTAGAACCGGCAATGGGAATAGGTAATTTTTTAGGTAATGTACCAAGTGATTTAAAAAATAATACTATTTTTAGAGGTGTAGAATTAGATAGTATAAGTGGTAGAATAGCAAGACAATTATATCCAAATGCAAAAATTAAGATTAAAGGTTTTGAAGAAACATATTTTTCAAATAATTTCTTTGAAGCTGCAATAGGAAATATTCCTTTTGGGAATATAAAAGTAAATGACAAAGATTATAATAAATATAATTTTTTAATACACGATTATTTCTTTGCTAAAACTATTGATAAAGTTAAAAAAGGTGGTTTAATTGCCTTTGTTACTTCAAGTGGAACATTAGATAAAAAAGATGATAGTGTTAGAAAATATATCTCTAAAAAGTGTGAATTTGTTGGAGCGTTAAGATTACCAGATACAACATTTAAAGGAATGGCTGGAACTACTGTTACAAGTGATATAATTTTTCTTAGAAAAAGAGAAGAAGAAAAGGAACTAGAAGAATCATTTTTAAAACTTGATACTGATGAAAATGGTTTAACTTATAATAAATATTTTGTTGATAATCCTAATATGGTTTTAGGTAAAATGGTAAAAGAAAGTGGAAGATTTGGAGATGTAGTTGTTTGTAAAAGTAATGGAGAAAGTTTAGAAAATTCTTTTAAAAATGTTGTAGAAAATTTTAAAAATTTCAAAAAAGATTTTGGACAAATTGACCAAAATAATAATTTGTTAGAAGATATAGATAAAGAGGAATTAAATGTTGATTTGGAAAACATTAAAAATTTTACATTTATTGAAAGAAACAATAAAATTTTTTATAAAGAAAATGAAGAATTAATTTTACAAAATTTAAATAATTCTGATATTCAAAAAATTAAAGATTATATAGAAATTAATAATTCTTTAAGAGAAGTAATAAGACTTCAAAGTGAGGATTTTGATGATTATACTATAAAAATAGAACAAGAAAAACTTAATTCTATATATGATAATTTTTATAAAAAATATGGAAGTTTAAATACCAGAATAAATAGAAAATTACTCAGAGAAGATTCAAACTATCCTTTGGTTTCATCTATTGAAGTTTTAGAAGATAATAAATTCAAAAGGAAATCGGATATATTTTTTAAAAGGACTATAAAAAAATCAATAGATGTAACAAATGTTGATACTCCACAAGAAGCATTAATATTATCATTATCTGAAAAAGGTTCTGTAAATTTAGAATATATGGAAAATTTATGTGGTATTTCAAAAGAAGATTTAATAGAAAAATTAAAAGGAGAAATCTTTTTAGATATAGAATCTACATTTGAATATAATGAGCAACATATAAAAAACAACTTACAAAATTTAGATAAAGCTAGATTTGTTTCTAAAGATGAATATTTAAGTGGAGATATTAGAGAAAAAATAGACTTAATTGACCAATATTTACTTAGATATTCCTATAAAGAAGTTGAAAGTTTAACTCCTGAAGAAAAACAAGAATTTGATTTATTAAATTATCAAAAAGATAGATTAGAAAGAGTACTGCCAAAAAGTTTAAAAGCGAATGAAATTAATGTAGAACTTGGAGCAAGTTGGATACCTCCAAGATACATTAAAGACTTTATGAAAGAAACTTTTAAAATGGATTTTAAAGAAAGAAAAAGTATAGATGTGCATTTTAATAATTTTACTGGAGAATGGAAAATATCAAATAAATCTGTTGGTCAATTTAATTATGTAGCTAATAGAACTTATGGAACTAATAGAATAAATGCATATAATATACTTGAAAAATCATTAAATTTGCAAAACATAATGATTTATGATGTTGATTCTAATGATAAAAAAGTGTTGAATCATAAAGAAACAATCTTAGCAAATGAAAAACAAACAATGTTAAATGAAGAGTTTAAAAGATGGATTTTTAAAAACATTTCAAGAAGAGAAGATTTAGAGCAGATTTACAATAGAAAATTTAATTCTATAAGACCTCGTGAATACAATGGAGAAAATTTAACTTTTAAAGGTAAAAATGAAAATATTACCTTAAAACCTCATCAATTAAATGCAATAGCTAGAATTTTATATGGTGGTAACACATTATTAGCTCACGTTGTAGGAGCTGGAAAAACTTTTGAAATGATAGCGGCAGCAATGGAAAGTAAAAGAATAAAGCTTTGTAATAAATCACTTTTTGTTGTTCCTAATCATTTAACGGAACAAATGGGACGTGAGTTTATGACTTTATATCCGGGAGCTAATATTTTAGTTACTACTAGAAAAGATTTTGAAAAAACAAATAGGAAAAGATTTTTAGGTAAAATTGCAACAGGAGAATATGATGCAATAATTATTGGTCATAGTCAATTTGAAAAAATTGCAATGTCTAAACAATATCAAGAGGAATATATACAAAATATTATAAATGAATATGAAGATTTTATTAGGGAAAATAGATTGAATAAAGATGAGGGTTCAAGAATAACTGTAAAACAATTAGAAGCTAAAAAGAAAAATCTACAAACAAAATTACAAAAAATTCACGATGATTCTAAAAAAGATACTGATACTTTGACTTTTGAAGAATTGGGAATAGATAGAATGTTTGTAGATGAAGCACATTCATTTAAAAACTTAGGAATAAAAACGAAAATGGGAAATGTTGCAGGAATAAGTACAACAGATGCACAAAAATCAAATGATATGTTTATGAAATGTCGATATATGGACGAAAAAACAAATGGAAAAGGTATTGTTTTTGCAACAGGAACACCTGTATCAAACTCTATGACAGAACTTTATACAATGCAAAGATATTTACAATATGATACATTGAAAGCAAAAGATATAGATATTTTTGATTGTTGGGCAAGCACTTATGGAAAAACTGTTACTTCATTAGAATTATCTCCGGAAGGAACTGGATATAGAAGTAAAACACGTTTTTCAAAATTTTATAATCTCCCAGACCTTATGAATATTTTTAAAATGGTTGCTGATATAAAAACTGCTGATATGTTAGATTTAGATGTTCCAAAATCAAAATTTACAACTATCAAAACTAAACCTACCGAAGAACAAAGAGAAATATTATCTATTTTGTCTAATAGAGCAGATATTGTAAGAAACGGACTTATAGAACCTACTGAAGATAATATGTTAAAAATTACTAATGATGGGAAAAAACTTGCATTAGACCAAAGGCTTATAGATGATTCTTTAGAAGATTATTCAAATTCAAAAGTTAATATTTGTATTAATAACGTCTTTGATATTTGGAATAAAACTAAAGAAAATAAATCAACACAATTAATATTTTGTGATATGTCAACTCCAAGTAAAACTTTTAATGTTTATGATGATATAAAAAGCAAATTAATAGAACGTGGTATTTCAGAAAATGAGATAGCTTTTATTCACGATGCTAAAACTGAAAAAGAAAAAGAAACTCTTTTTGAAAAAGTTAGAAAAGGAGATATTAGAATATTAATTGGTTCTACTGCAAAATGTGGGGCAGGAACTAATATTCAAAATAAGTTAATAGCAATGCACGATTTAGATGTACCTTGGCGACCTTCTGATGTTGGACAGTCCGAAGTGGTAAGACGAAAAGCATTGAAAATAGGACTATCTCAAAAATTACTGACGCAAACATAAGAAAAAAATTGTTATAGATGATTTATAAGTTTATCTATGGTATAATATAGCAAGTAAATAACCTTAAAAATTGTAAAAAAAGGGGGGAAAATATGGCACTTAGCTATAAACCGTTATGGCACTTGTTACTTGAAAAGAATATGAATAAAGAAGATTTGAAAAGAGCCGCCCATATAACTAGCAATATCGTATCAAGAATGAGCAAAGATACCTATGTAAACCTTGATTCACTTGAAAAAATATGTATAGCGTTAGACTGTACCCTTAATGATGTTGTTGAAATCATTAAAGATACAGAATAACAGTTGTAAAACCACTCGATTATATAATTAGGTGGTTTTATTTTTTTCGCCTAAAGTTGATACCAGAGTTTTTAATGAGTGGAGATTTCTTAAATAACTTTCTTAGGTGGTTTTTATCATCTTCTGATAGTTTCTTATATTTGATTTGAAATGAATTACAGAAAATCTCAATAAAAGTATCTATACTGTTGTTAGAAGTACGCATAATCTGTGATAGTTCACTGACAAGTTTAGAATTATTATTGCTATCTGGAGTATTTTCTATATCATGCTCGTGATTTTTACGAATATCTTTTAGAATAGTATCCCAAGTCTTGTGAGTAATATGGCAAAAGAAATCTTCCTCTTTTATTTGAGAAGCTACAATAGTTCTTAATACATGGTCTGTATCTACATCAGGATTTTGATTGACAATCTTTGCTCTTACAGCCTCTAAAGAATTATTTAGGTCATTAAAACGCATAGTAGCTATACCGTCAACGAAGATTTCCGTATCAGCCATAAGTTCTTTAAACTTATCGTGTGTAGCAATTTCACATAGTAAGCGGTTATTTATAGCTCCTGTTTTTAATAAATCAACCATATTATCACTCAAATGTAGATCTGTAAGTTCTGTATTTGGGTGATTTTTGTTTTCTGTAAGACAAAGCAGATAGTCCGTAGAAACATTGTAAAACTTAGCAAGAATAACTAAATTGCCATGGTTAATTTCTTTGTAATCATCATTTTCATAATTACCTAGTGCAGATTTAGAAATACCGGTAAGACTAGATAATTCTTCTAAGTTCAAATTATGTGCAACTCTTAAATCCTTTAAGCGTTCTTGTAAGGTTATTTTACACCTCATAACATATAACCTCCTTGATACAAAATATTCTTAATAAATATTATATCATACAATTTCCACAATCGTGGAAAAGTGGGAACAAAGTGAACTATTCCAAGATTAAGGACATACAGGAATAGGCACAAAAATTTAATATCCTATTAACAGATGTTCTTTGAAAATTAAATGAGCGGTCTGTAAGGATATGTATCTATGGGGAAGTAGGCGATGATATGAGCCTGCCAAGTGGAACAAAACATCGCTGTGAGATTCAGGGGTAGGAACTATATCAGGTATAACCGACGAAAAAATAAAAAATTAGTTAAAACTAACGAAAACTATTGACAAAGAAAAATAATTATGGTAAACTTATATTAACCAAAAGAAGAGAGGGCAGAACTTTGAAAAATAGAATTGAGGAATATAGAAAGCCTTTAGGCTTATCTCAACATAGACTAGGTAAAAAGGTTGGAATATCAAGAATAAGTATAAATAAAATTGAAACAGGAAAGACTACACCTACATTAAAAGCAGCAAATGATATAGCAAATACTCTGGGTGTTTGTATATATAAAATCTTCGACTTGGATGATACAGGTAGTTATAGATGTTCAGACTGTGATTGTTCAAATAATCAATAATGGTTATTTGTTACATATATAAAAAGGGAGGTAATGTTATGAGCAATTATAAAAATCCTCAAAGGTATAAAAACGGAGATTGGAATGTTTTTGAGTTGATTTGATAATTTGAAGAATGTTGTATTTAAGATTTAAAATTAGGAGGGTTATTATGAAACTTAAAAATAAAATTATAAGTAGCTTATTATTAGCAAGTGTTTTAGGTACTTCGATTGTAGCATATGCAGCTAGTGAGAGCCTTGATGGTGGAAGTGGTTCTTGGTATGGTGGAATAGATAACCATGTAGTATATTCCAAGGTATGGGATCATAAAGTGGATGGAAGAAGATACCATGCAACTGTTTGGGTAAAGGATGATAATGGAGATAGAGACGAAGTAACAGGAACAACTAATGGTGTTGATGAAGATGGTGAAGTAAAGGTTACAAAAACTGCATCTTACGATCACTGGTTTACTCCTAATAAGGCTGGTTATAAGAATTTCAGTATTATAACAAATTATAGTATGGATTATGAAGAAATGAATACTGCACCTACTCCTGCTGAATTTGAAGTTAATTTGTGGGATTAGTTACAATAATATTGCTTATAATAACTTAGGGAGCGAGAATTCTCGTTCCCTTACTTATTGTTGAAGGTGATTAGTATGAAAAAATTATTTACATTAACTGGTGTATTTGCAGGAATATATTTAGTGTTTTTATTCATTCTTTTTTCAAGTTCTCTGATTTTTCCTAATACTCAGGGACAGTTGTATGATTGTATGTTAGAAAAAACAATTACTGCAAATGAATTGAGTTCTATATCGGACAAATATAAAATAACAACATTTACAACCGAATATAAAAATACTAGCTTTTTTGAAAAAGATATAATATTTAATTACTTCAATAATTCAGATACCAACAATATTAGGTACGGATTACAAAATAAGATAATTAGAAGTAATAAAATACTGTATGAAGAAAATACAAATAAGGAATTAAAAATACAAAGATTTTGGGCTATAAATAATGATGAAACCAATTTCAAGTTGTTTTCTGAAGATTTAAAAGAGTATGGATTACAAAAAGAGGCATTTGAAAGTCATAGAATGAATTTCTCCATTGTTTTTGCGGAAAGAAATATAGAGTTTTTTATATGTGTAATAATGTTTTTGATTTTTTGCGTAAGTATATATTATATATTGCGAAGCAAGGAAATTGCAATAATGAAATTGAATGGGTACAATATCTTTTTTATATCTATGAAAATTTTAGTAAAAGCAATTAAACAGATTTCGATAGGATATACTTTAATAGGGTTGGTTTTTATTGTTTATTTAAGTTTGCTGAATAAGACTTTGGTTGGTGATTTTTTAAGATTATATATATATATTTTTGTTTGCTTATTTGTCGTAATGTCAGTTATATGCATAATCGGTGCAATTTTTGTTAAAATATTAAAAATAGTGCCGGCTTTAAAAAATAACAAAAACAACAAAATTCTTATTATCTTGTTGGTGGTGTTTAAGGTAGCTATAACAGGAATATTTATATTTTCTGCAACTCATTTATGTAATGACTATTTAGACTACAAATTAACCGGTGAGGGTTATGAAAGCATAGAAAATAAGAATTTTAATTATATAAAAACATCAAAAACACCAGATGAAAATTTAATGAAAAATATATTGATTGCTATGGGAAATAGTAATTTAGAAGATATTTATAATTATTCAAATCCAACCTATAGTCTAAGCGGACATGAAGTATTTAATAATATCAAAAAAAGAGAAGAAATGATTACTAACCCACCTGTAATTAGAATGTCTCATAATATGCTAAAATATATAAAGATATATTCAGATGATAATTCTGTTCTTGATGTAAAATCTTTTGTTAACAGTAAAGAAACGATTTTATTGTTACCTAACAACTTGAAAAATAGAGCAAACGAAATACTAAAAAAACTTGATGATATATCAAATCCAAAAGTTATATATATAAAAGATAAACAAGAACATTTTAATTTCTTAAGACCCAACGAAAAAGTTTATAATGCTATTTATTTATTGAAGCCTATAGAAAGAAGTATTTATTTTAATAATGGTAGAGTTATTTTTGGCAAAGAAGCAACAACTAAAATGGAAAAATATTTACTGAAAATAGGAGCAGATAAAGGAACAGTACAACTTGTTAACTTGGAGTCTGAACATAAAAAAATGTTAGATAATATGCAATTAAAATTGATAGATAATATTCAATTATTTTTAATAAATACATTATCGTTTTTCTTAGCAATTATTGCAGTTGGTGTTGTTTACTGCGAATTTAGAAAAAAAGAGATTGCGATAATGAAAGTGTCGTCACAAAAACCACTCAGGGTGATTTTTGTATTATGTAGTATAAATATAGCAATTACAACAGGAATAAGTTTGATTTTGAATCCGTTGTTATGTGTGGTTTGTGGATTGGAAATTGTAATATATGTTCTAATTGTTTATTTATATTATTCGAGAAAAGCTGTGAGTGTTTTGAAAGGTGAATAATTTTTACAAGGAGGATTTTATGATTGAGCTTAAAAAAGTATCCAAATCGTATGGAGAAAAAATATTATTTCAAAATTTTGATTGTAATGTAAAAAAAGGAGAGTTTGTAGGTATTAAAGGTTGCTCAGGAAGTGGTAAATCAACCCTTTTAAATATAATAGGATTGTTAGAAAACTGTGATAGTGGAGATATCATAATAGATGGCTATAAAGTAGATTATAAAGATAAGAAGATGATAAATAAATTATTAAAAACATATATAGGTTATCTATTTCAAAATTTTGCGTTGATAGATGATTTTACAGTTTTAGATAATTTATCAATAGGAATTAGTGGCAATAAGAACGAAAAAATTAATAAGATAAAAAAGGTTCTTGAAGATTTAAATTTAGATGTCGATATAAATACGAAAATATTCAAACTTTCTGGAGGTGAGCAACAGAGAATTGCAATAGCAAGACTTATATTACAAAATAAATCTATAATATTAGCGGATGAACCAACAGCATCGGTTGATCCACAAAATAGAGATATAATTTTAGATATATTGAAAAAATTGAATAAAGAAGGAAAAACTATTGTTTTAGTTTCACATGATGACTATGTGATAGAGCATACAGATAGAGTTATATTTCTATAAATTATATCGGTAAAAGGACTATGGTGAAATACCTTAGTCCTTTTATAATGTTTTGAAGAGGAGAATAAGGATAATGAAAGAATTGGAGAATGTAATCAGTCAATTAGAAAAAGAAACAAAGAAAAAAGAACAAGCAGAAAATAAAATCAAGCAATTAAGACAAAAAAAGTCACATCTTAAAAGAAAGGCAGATACACAGAGAAAAATTAAAAAAGGTGGAGTGTTTGAATCCTTTGAAAGAGAAATTACAGGGAGGCAGGAAGATACAGATAATGATCTGGTATATGCCTTTTTAGACTATGTGTTATCGGATAACAGTAATAGAGAAAAGTTAAAAGAGCTTACAGAAATTCATTTGAGAGAGCAAGAAACTGGCAATGTAGAAAATGAAAATCTTTATGATGAAAATATTCGTTTAGAAGATGAAGAAACTCAAAATACAGATAAAGACACAGAAAATTAATTTTTAGAAAGTGAAGATTAAAAAAAGGTAAAAATGTAAGATAGGAGTAGTATCTTTATGAAAATTGATGGTGCAAAGTGGAGATAATTTTAACACTTTGCTTTTTTGTTGATTTAGTAAATCTACAAAAAAGCAAAGTCTACAGGGGTTTAAGGGGGAGTAGCCCCCTTGAACAAATAAAAATGCTTTAGCGTTTTTATTTCCTTAGCGGAGCGTATAGCTTTCGGCAGAACGCAACGCACCGAATGTAGTCGGTGTATCTTTGCGCCCTTTGAAAAAGGGAGCGAAGATATTTACCATCATAAAGATACGAAAATATAACAATGAAATATTGGATAAAGATGAGCAGATAGAAAAATATTGAGAAAAATCTATCTGCTTTTCTTATGTCCAAATACAAAAAATGAAAGGAGTGATGAGATTGGAAATAAAAAATCTGCATACCCATGTAGATATAGTTACAAGGTCAAAAGGAGCAAGTGTAATTGCAAAAGCTGCATATAACGCAAGAGATAAATTGAATGATGAACACTATGGAAAAGTTCATGACTATTCTAAAAAAGAAGACCTCGTATTTTCAAAAATATTTCTGCCGGAACATATCCCAAAAGAGTTTTCCAATAGAGAATATCTATGGAACAGCGTTGAGAAAATAGAGAAAAGTAAAAACTCACAACTTGCAAGAAATTTACTTTTTACACTTCCAAGAGAATTAAATGAGGAAGATAGAATAAGGCTCATCAGTGAATTTATAGAGGAAAACTTTACCTCTAAAGGAATGATAGCAGACTGTAATATTCATAATCCTTTAGCAAGCGATAATGAAGAACAACCACATGCCCATATCTTACTTACACTTAGAGAAATTGATAGTGAGGGAAAATGGAAACCCAAATGTAGAAAAGAATATATCCTTGATGAAAACGGAGAAAAGATAAAACTTAAAAGTGGAAACTATAAATCAAGAAAAGTAAATCTAAATGATTGGAACGAACCTGATAAGGCAAAAGAATGGAGAGAAAACTTTTCTAAAAAGGCAAATGAGTATTTAGAGAAAAATGGTATAAACAAAAGAATAGATCCACGCACCTTTGAAGAACAAGGAAGAGAAGACCTGCCACAAATACATTTAGGAACAGCAAGCTATCAGATAGAGAAAAAAGGAATAGCAACAGAAAGAGGAAATAGAAATAGACTTATTATAGCCATCAATAGAGAGTTTAAGAAGTTAAAGGCAGAATTAAAAGAAGCAGAACAATTCTTTATGAGTCTATGGGAAAAAGTAAAAAGTACTATGGGAAAATATTCCAGTGAAAAACAAGAAGAATATCATCTATCCCCTGACCTTTTTGATGTTTATTCCTACATTGAAACTTATTACAGAATACAAAAGGAACTGTCTAAGAATTTAAGCTATAACAATCAAGCAAGAAAAGAACACTTTGATAGTAACAAACATATTCACACCTTAGCCTATATGAGAAACAATAATCTTAAAACCATCTTAGATATACAGTTAAAGAAAGATGAGGTCGCTATAAAGCTAAAAAATAACAAAGATAAAATTTCTGATTGCAATAAAGCCATTAAAAATATTGATACCTTACTGAAACAGGCAAAAATCATAATAGAAAACAAAATGGTCTATGATAGATACAAAAAAGCAGATAATTCAATCCTTAGTAAAATAGCCGGAGCGAGTAAAGAAGAATACTATCATTCTCATAAAGAGGAAATAGATAAATATAAAAGGGCAAAAGCCATTGTGAAAAACCTTACCGGAAGTGAAAAGATAGAAACAAAGAAATGGGAAAAGATTAAATCAGACTTACAAACAGAAATATCTCATCTGAGTTTTTATCAAAAAGATATTAAAAAAGAAGTAGATCAGATTAACCATATCAAATATGTGGTAGGAGAAGTAAACAAAGAGTTTGATATAGACATCAATATTGAAATAGAGATAGCCTATCAAAAGGCAATTGCAAGAGGAGAAAAGCCAAGTACCAGACTTGCCATCAAAGAATTTCAAAAGAGAATTGCTAAAGAAGATAGACAAAAAGCATGGGCAAAAGAGCATTACAAAAAGAAAGACAATATCTATCGGGAAACTGAGAGATAGAAAAAAAACTATATTTTTGGTATAATTATATCAATTAGGATTTGATAAATATGATAAATGAATTTGCTTACAGCCTGTAAGAAAATTGTAATAGTGGTGAAAAAATAGATTTTGAACTGTAAAAATCGTACCATTGGTGTGATAATGTGGAAAAGATAAGAGATGGGAGTGGTGATAGTGGACAAAAAAGACTTGACTATCATAAGCGATAGTGAGTATTTACAAATGCTTGAAAAAATAAAAAGTTCATATAAGGATAGGCAACTTAAAGCGGCTGTTTCTGTTAATTCTGAAATGCTGAAGTTTTATTATAGTTTAGGAGAAGAAATTATAGGCTTACAGGCAGAAAGTAAATGGGGAAATGGGTTTTATAAAAAGTTGAGTTCGGACTTGCAAAAGGAAATTCCAAATGTGAAAGGATTTTCTGTTACTAACTTAAAATATATGAAAAAATTCTTTAAAATGTATTCTCCGCTAAATCGTCCACAGCCTGTGGACGATTTACAGATATCTGAAATTGATAGAAATTTTGAAATGATTTTTAGCGTGCCTTGGGGACATCAAAGGTATATCATGGATAGATGTGATGGCAATTTAGATAAAGCATTTTTCTTTATTTCAAAAACATTGGAAAATAACTGGAGTAGGGCTGTGCTACTTAATTTCTTGGATACAGATTTGTTCGATAGACAAGGAAAGGCAATTACAAACTTTACAAGTAATTTGCCATCAACACAGGGCGAACTTGCAGAAGAAATAACTAGAGATCCATATAATTTCGACTTTATAGCTATTAGACAAAATTATGATGAAAAAGAATTGAAAGATGCTTTGATGGATAATATACAAAAGTTTCTATTGGAGCTTGGAACAGGTTTTGCTTTTGTAGGTAGAGAATATAGACTTGTGGTTGGTAGTTCAGAAGAATTTATTGATATGTTGTTCTATAACATAAAATTGCATTGTTATGTGGTAGTAGAAGTAAAAATTTCTGCGTTTAAACCTGCGGATATAGGACAACTTGGAACTTATGTAACATCTGTAAATCATATTTTAAAGGGTGAGGCAGATAATCAAACAATAGGTCTTTTAATCTGCAAGACAAAGGATAATATATTAGCAAAATATGCGTCTGAAAGCTCTAAAGAACCTATTGGAATATCAGAGTACCAGTTATCAAATTTAATTCCAGAAAGTTTTAGGGGAACATTGCCAAGTATAGAAGAAATTGAAAGTGAATTAAATTAGTAAAAAACGGAATGAAAAATATACACACACTTACAAGGGCGGTAGAAGTAAAAACTATCGTCCTTTTTTTATTTGAGGAAAGGATAAAAATATGAGTAAAAACAAGAGATATTATTGGTTAAAGCTAAAAGAAGATTTTTTTACAGATATTCGTATGAGAAGACTTAGAAAAATATCAGCCGGAGGAACATATACGATTATCTATTTGAAGCTACTACTTTTAAGTTTAAGAGATGAGGGCAAGCTATATTTTGAAAAGGTAGATGAAACCTTTGCTAAAGAATTATCCCTTGTAATAGATGAAACAGAAGATGATATTATGATAACTTTGCAGTATTTAGAAAGAGTAGGCTTGATAGAAGTTATAGCTGAAGATGAATATTTTCTTACAGAATTGCCGGCACTGATAGGCTCTGAAACAGACTGGGCAAGTAAGAAAAGAAAATATAGAGGGCAAAGAAAAGAGCTAACAGGTAGGACAATGTCCTCAAACTGTCTACCAGATGTCCGACAAGAGATAGATATAGAGAAAGAGATAGATATAGATATAGAGTTAGAGAAAGAGGGAGAGATAGAAAAGGACAAAATCCTGCCCCCAACTCCTTATGGAGAATATAAAAATATCTCTTTAACTGATGAAGAATACCAAAAGTTAAAGGATAAGCTACAAGGTCATACAGACACAATGATAGATAAATTATCAAGATATATTGAAAGCAGTGGAAAGACCTATAAAAATCACTATGTAACAATCCTTAATTGGTATGAGCAAGACAAAGAAAAACTATCACAGAAAAATAATGGCAGAACCTATTCAACCAACTATGAGGACAGTGATAGCCTATAAACCTCATATAAGACGGTGGAAAAGTGTTTTTAGAGCTTTAATCATAAAAGAGGTATCAAACTATGATTAAGATGAAAATAAGCCTTAAAACGCCTTATATGCCTTTTAGAAAAACAAAGGAGAATAAAAATTATGGATAAGAAAGAGAATAAAAATATGATAACTACAAAAATTCAAGGTACAGACTTTACCTACAACAAAGAAATTCATTACGAAAAAGATGGACATATCTATTGCAAGACTTGTAATGAACGAATAGATGGCAAGCCTATTCCATTTTTTAATAATACATTATTTATTCCTAGATCAGCTTGTAAATGTGATAGGGACAGAAAAGAACAGGAAGAAATTAGAGAAAAACTTATGAAACAAGATGGACTTAGAAGAAACTGTTTTATCTCAAGAAATCAAATAGCTTATACCTTTGAAAATGCCGATGAATATACCGATAAGGACATCATCAGAAAAGCAAAGAATTATGTAAAATACTTTGATGAAATGAGAAAAGATAATACAGGCTTATTACTTTATGGAAATGTAGGCAGTGGGAAGACTTATATAGCTTGTTCAATAGCTAATGCCATCATTAGTGAATATAGCTATTCTGTAAAAATGAGAAACTTTGCCCAGATATTAAACGATTTACAAAAAGGTGGCTTTAACCTTGATAGAAATGAGTATATCGAAAGTATAACAAGTCCGACACTTTTAATACTTGATGATTTTGGAATAGAGAGAAATACAGAATATGCCTTAGAACAAATCTACAATGTAATCAATGCAAGATACCTAAAGGAAAGACCAACCGTTATAACCACAAACCTTAATTTCAAGGATATTGAAGCTGAACAAGATGATGTAATGTTAAATAGAATTTACTCAAGGATAATAGAAATGTGCTTACCTTTAAGGGTAACAGGAATAGACCGAAGAAAGACACAAAGCAAAGAGAAAATAAAAAAAGCACAAAACTTAATAGATGAGTAGTAGCGATTAGAAAAGTTAAAAATTCTAATCGTTTTTTATGTATGACGGGCATGCCGTCAGTCTGTGGTGAAAGTCCAC
>UMJL01057917.1_pt1 | contig 86318 bp, 79 predicted proteins | sample 1966071 | NCBI WGS metagenome assembly UMJL01 (sample SAMEA4836148, study PRJEB28245) | human gut metagenome | biome: gut microbiome; material: fecal sample | place: Denmark | collected 2008
TGGTTAGCCACGACAGATATTTCTTAAATAATATCTGTACTCATATGGTTGATATTGACTTTAGAAAAATTAAAATTTTCGTTGGAAATTACGATTTTTGGTATGAATCAAGTCAACTTGCAGCGCAAATGCTAAAAGATCAAAACAAGAAAAAAGAAGATAAGATTAAGGAATTACAAAACTTTATCGCAAGATTCTCTGCTAACAAGAGTAAATCAAAACAAGCGACAAGCCGTAAAAAATTACTTGATAAAATTCAAATTGAGGATATACAACCATCAACAAGACGTTATCCATTCGTCGGTTTTGAAATGGAAAGAGAAGTTGGAAATCAGATTTTGGAGGTAAATGAAATTTCAAAGACTATTGAAGGGAGACTTGTTTTAGATAAGGTTTCATTTATGGTTAATAAAAATGATAAAATCGGTTTTATCGGTGATGAGTTAGCTATATCAACACTTTTTAAAATTTTATCAGGAGAAATGGAAGCTGATAGTGGAAACTTTAAATGGGGTGTTACGACTTCAAGGTCATATTTTCCAAAGGATAATACAGAATTTTTCAAAGATACTCCTTATAATTTAATTGATTGGTTAAGACAATATTCAACAGAACAATCTGAAATATATATCAGAGGATTTTTAGGAAGAATGTTATTCTCAGGAGATGATGCCTTAAAACCGGCACAAAAACTTTCCGGGGGAGAAAAGGTTAGAATGATGCTATCATATATGATGCTTAAAAATTCAAATGTTCTAATTCTTGACCAACCGACAAATCACTTAGACCTTGAAAGCATTATCAGTTTGAATAACGGACTTAAAGCATTTAAAGGAAATATCTTGTTTGCAAGTCATGATACTGAATTTATGAATACAATCGCAAACAGAATTATACACATCGAAGAAAATGTATTTGAAGATAGACTTATGACTTACCAAGAATACATCGAAAGATTTGTAGAAAATCAATAAAACAAAAAGGTACGCAAAATTTTTAGCGTACCTAGACGATAGGTAAAAAGCTCATCTAGTTTATTTAGATGAGCTTTTAAAATGCTTATTTTTAAAAAAATATAAGATATTTTTAATATATAACTATTGACAAATTTATGTAGAATTGGTACAATTCCGATATACTTAATAAAATATAAGGAGGTTTTTATGAAAAGAAAAATTTTATCTTTGTTAATGGCGTTGTCTATTTCAAGTACAACATTAATTGCTTCTGTTCCATCTAGTGCAAAGGTTGTTAAACAACAAGTTGCAACTGCCAAAGCAGAATTTATTCCGTATATTAACGGGCTTAAAGTTACAAATTTTGATAAAATCAAAAAAGAAGGACTTAAATTAAAACTTGAATATTATGATTATTCTGGGAATACAGGTTTTAAAAAAGTTTTTTCAGAATTTGTAGATAATAAACTAGTTGCAGAATTACCAAGAATGAAACAAGGAATTGAACTTCGTCCTGAAAATAATATTAATGCAAATGAATTTGGATTTAAAGTAAAGAGTGCGGACTATAATTTTAGAGAGGATAAAGTACCGGTATTTACGGGGATTGACTATTCTGGTGATGATGAAGGAGAACCATACTATATAGATACTACAAAAGATCCTCTAGTAGCAATAAACTATGAGTTAAAATATGATTTAAAAATAAATTTAGAAAATTTAACACATGATTTATCAAGTGTCAAGTTTAAATTATTTGACCACGATAAGCGAGAAGTTAAAGTCGAAAGTGTAGTTGAAAACAATTCTATAATTTTAAAAAATATAGAATATAATCCTATGGCTTCTACTTTGAGATTGGTTGGTCCTACAGGATTAACTTTAGAAAAAAATAAAACAGATGATAATTTAATTCAAAGAAAAACTGAGCAAGATTTATTTGATTTAAACGTTAATTTTAATAATGCGATTTATGAAAATGGAAAAAATCCTGTTATAGTTACGACATTAAAAGAAAAACAAAAAGAAACGACAAAACCTATAGATATTAAAGATATTAATTTAAGAAAAAAAGTATATGAAAACAATAGAGATATAGTTAATCATTTTCCAAATGATGTAGATAAGGAAAAATCAAAGAAAAATTATGATATATTTCCATCTCAAATAGAGTATATTAAAGAAATTCAGTTAGATAATGGAATGGATTTAACAGGTATTGAAAATTTGTCAAATATTACTATGTTGAGAGCGAAAGGAGCTAGTAATAAAGTTCTTAATTTATCAGCTTTTCCAAAAATGCAATATCTTGAATTATATTCAATAGGCTTTGAAAAATTGGACTTATCTAATTTAAAAGAACTTATTTCATTGAAGGCAAAGAACAATAATCTTACAGAATTAATATTGCCAAAGACTGATACTTTTAACTGGCTTGATTTATCTAATGATGTACATGATAAAAACTTACCTGAAAATAATTTTAATAAGGGTATAGATTTTTCAAATGTCAAGATGTTAAAATATTTAAACCTTTCTCATCAAAAAGAAAAAATTGAAAAAATAGATGTATCATCACTTAAAAATTTGGAACATCTTTCAATTGATAATCATAAGTTAAAAACTATTAATTTAAAAAACAATCCTGAATTACAGTATTTTTCTGCAAATAACAATTTTGGAGAAGATGGACTTACAGAAATTGACTTAACAAAAAATCCAAAATTACAACAAATTCATTTGAAAGAAAATCATTTAAAGGAATTAAATTTAGGGAAAAAAACTATTTCAGGTCTTAATATTTATGGAAATGAAATAAAAACTCTAGATTTATCAAATGTTAGTTTTATTAAAAATGCTTATTATGATCATACTCAAAAAACTAAGATAAATGCAGAATATAAAGATGGAAAATTTATAATTGATATGAATAAGTTTTTTGGAACTGAAAATATTTCAAAAATTTTATTTTTAAAGGATGAAAATATTTCTTATAATGAAAGAACTGGAATTTTAACGTTGAATGAAAATTTCTTTAAAGTAGAAAATCCAAAAGTAGTATATAAATATAATACCGGACATGATAGAATTGAATATCAAGCAATGAGAGTTGAAGTTTCAGTTAAAAAGCCGGAAAGTTCTGATCCTAGCAAACCTGATATTCCTAGCGAACCTGAGACTCATATAAATAAAGAAAATAAGGATATACATGTTGAAGGAACTGAAGAAATCAAAGATTTTAATCTAAAATTTAAAAAATTGGATTCAAATGCAATAGAATCTTTAAAAAATAAAAATGCCGATTTATATGATATATATTTTGAAAATAAAGATGCGAAAATAGTAGATATTAAAACAGGAAAATATACTGTTAAAATAAAAAAATCTAAAACTGAAAAAGTTAAAAATGTATATTATGTAAAAGATAATGGGGAATTGGTAGAACATGATTTTGAAGATGAAATCGATAAAGTAAAATTCCATACAACACATTTTTCTAAATTTGCAATAGTGTATGAATCACAAAAAACTCCTGAAAATAAGGATAAGGATAAAGATAAAAACAAAGAAATCGATAAAAACAAGGAAATTGACAAAAACAAGGAAATTGATAAAAACAAAGAAATTGATAAAAACAAAGAAATTAATAAAGATAAGGATAAAGATAAGGAAAAAAATTCTGAAAATAAAAGAAAAACAAAACTTGTTAAAACAAATTTATCAAATACATCTTTATGTTTGACAGTATTAGCAGTAATTGGAGGCGTTATTTCTTCAAAGAAGAAAAAATAATATCTAATTATAGTATTAGAAACGGTTGAGGAAGTTTTTAAAAAGTAAATAAAACAAAAAGGTACGCAAAAACTTTAGCGTACCTTTGTTTTTTAAAATTTACCAATATCTTCTCTGTAAAAGAATGAATCTGTTTTTAGTTTTTCTATGTCTTTATATGCAAGCTCTCTTGCTGTTTCAAAGTCTTTTGCCATTGCTGTTACGATTAAATTTCTTCCACCTTTAGCAAAAATTTCTCCTTCTTTTTCTTCAACACCCATAAAACAAATGTCATTATCGACAGGAACAAGTTTCATTTTATCTTGACATTTTTCTTTTGAAGGATAACCGTTTGATGCAAGTACAATACCAACACAAACATCATCGCTCCAAACTATTTCAGGTTCTTTGCCATTCATTACGTCAAGAATATTTTGAACGAAATCGGATTTTAATCTAGGAAGTAAAACTTCTGCCTCAGGGTCGCCAAGTCTTGCATTAAAACTTAAAACTTTTATTCCGTCTTGTGTTATTACAATTTCTCCATATAAAAATCCTTCGAAACCGTAACCGTCCTCGTACATTGATTTAGCCATCGGTTTTAAAATTTTTTCAACAACTTGTTCTATTTCATTATCCGTAACTTTAGCAACCGGGCTACAAGCACCCATACCACCAGTATGCTCTCCGTCCTCGCTGTCTGAAGTTCTCTTATAGTCTTTAACTATTTGTAAAGGATAAATTTTTTCGTTTTTAACTAATGCAAAAATTGAAAATTCTTTACCCATAACAAATTCTTCAACTAAAATCTTTGAATTTTCATTTTCGTCAAATATTTCATTTACTATATCATTTGCCATTTTATTACTTCTTGCAATAAAAATGCCCAAATTTTTTGATAAAGAGTCGATTTTTATGGTTACAGGGAATTTTTCAAGAGTTGAAACAAATTTCAATGTTTGTTCTCTGTCTGTGAATACAACATATTTAGTTGTAGGAATTTTTAATTTTTCCATAAGTTGTTTAGTGAAATACCTGCTTGATTCGATTCTTGTAGCAGATTTAGTCGGAGCAAAAATGTTTAAACCTACTTTATCAAATTCATCTTTTATTCCAAGAGCCAATACATCGGAAGGGCCTACCAAAGTTAAATCAATCTTTTCTTTTATTGCAAAATCTTTTATTGCCTCAATATCATACATATCAATATCTACTCTTGTCGCATCTTCCATTTTACAATTTCCCGGTAGAACATAAATTTTTTCAACCAAATTGCTTTTTTTACAAGCCTTTAACATTGCGTGTTCACGACCACCTTTACCTACAATAAGTACCTTCATAAAATCACCTCGTTTATATTTTTTTATTATATTTTTCTTTTTGATAACTGAATTAATGTAACTATAATGAAATATAATAACTCTATTTCATAAAGTTATTCATATTATATCGTGTTTTCTTTTTGATAATTGAATTAATGTAAACACGATGAAATTAAAATAACTTATTAACTTAAGTTATTTTAATTATATCATATTTTCTTTTTGGTAGTTGAATTAAGGTAAATACGATGAAATATGAATAATTTTATTTCATAAAGTTATTCATATTATATCACTCTAATAAAGTTTTTTCAACTTTAAAAGTATAAAGCAAAGTTTTTGGATTTTCTAATAAAAATTGATAAAAAAACAGCATTGTTATTTACAATTTTTATATTTTGTTTTATAATATTAATGCTGTATATTTTACAATTATTTATTAGGGGGAAAGATATGTTATTCTTTGAAAACGATTATTCAACGGCAACGCATCCGGAAATTTTAAAGAGAATTGGGGAGCTTAATTTGGAAAAATTATCCGGCTATGGTTGTGATAAAGTTAGTGAGAGTGCTAGAGAAAAGATAAGAAAAGTTTGTGAAAGAGATGATTTAGAAATTTTCTTTTTAGTTGGTGGAACTCAAACTAATGCTGTTATGATAAATTCTATTTTAAGAGCTTATGAGGGTGTTGTAGCTGTTACTACTGGACATATAAGTACTCACGAGGCAGGAGCGATAGAATATACCGGACATAAGGTTTTAACAATTCCTCAACATCAAGGTAAGATGAATCCAGATGAATTAAAAGATTATTTAGTAAGTTTTTATAATGATGATTTACAAACTCATTCTGTTTATCCGGGAGCTGTTTATGTTTCTCACCCAACAGAATATGGAACATTATATACAAAAGCTGAACTTGAAAAAATTTCTTCTATTTGTGAAGAATATGAAATTCCTTTTATCCTAGACGGAGCAAGACTTGGTTATGGAGTTTCAGCAAGAGAAACAGATGTTACAATGGCTGATATAGCAAGATTATGCGACGTATTTTACATAGGTGGAACAAAACTTGGCGCATTGTTTGGAGAGGCTCTTGTTTATAAAAAAGAAAATTGTCAAAAACATTTTTCAACTTTTATAAAAACTCATGGAGCATTACTTGCAAAAGGTTATGTAACAGGAGCACAATTTGATGAATTTTTTACAAATGATTTGTATTTTAAAGCAGGTAAACATGCAATTGATATGGCTGAAAAGCTAAAAGCCGGTCTTAAAGCAAAGGGATACAAATTCTACTTTGAATCTCCGACAAATTTACAATTTCCTATTTTAGAAAATGAAAAAGTTGAAGAGCTTTTGAAAGAGGTTGTATTTAGCTTTAGAGAAAAATACGATGATAATCATACAATCATTAGACTTGTTACTGACTGGTCAACAAAAGAAGAAGATGTTGATAAATTGTTAGAATTATTTTAATTTTAATTTTAAAACTGTTACCCTTGGTAGCAGTTTTTTTGTGAAAAATTTTAAAAAATATATTGACTTTATATATTATACACTATATAATATAGATAAGTTAATAATAGATTTTTAGAAAGGAGCAATTATGTTTTCAATACAAGGGCAAATTTTAGATTTTTGTGTTCTTGCTATAGTTAATCGAAGAGATACTTATGGTTATGAAATAACTCAAAAACTTATGGCGACTATTGAAATTTCAGAGTCAACTTTGTATCCTGTCTTGAGAAGGCTTTTAAAGGGTGGACTTTTGGAGAGTTATGATATTGCTTTTGACGGTCGTAACAGAAGATACTATCGTATAACTAGAGCAGGACGAGATGTTTTGATTTTTAATAAAGAAAAATGGGATTTATATGTTGAGCAGGTAAATCAGATTATTGGAGGTAGTGATGAATAGACGAACTTTTATGAAAAAACTTATGTCTTATTTAAAAAACATTTCAAAAGATGAAAGAGAAAATGTAGAAAATTTTTACAATGAAATGTTTGATGAGCAAGGTATAGGATTTGATGACGAGGTGCCAAGCAGTTTTGGAAATCCAAGAAAAATTGCAATGGAAATTTTAGCTGATGATATTGAAATGGAGGAAAAGAAGAGTAAGAACAACGGCAAAAAGAAAAGTAGCTTTTGGAAAAAGTTGTCTTTGGTTGGTCTTGGGATTTTCTCATTCCCTGTTTTAGTTCCAATTTTTGTTATTGCTATTGTTTGTTTTGCGTTATGGGTTACTTTTTCGATTATAGGTTTACTTATTTCGCTGTTCACTCTACCGTTTTCTATAGTTTTTAATATTACTTCCGTATTTAACTGGGGCTTTAGAGTTTTATGCTTTATAATTTTGCTTTACGCCTTTATATGGCTTATAAAGTTTTTATATAGAACTTTGGTAAGAGATATTTCAAATAATCCGGGAAAATATGCTAAAAAATATGTTAGAGTTAAATATCAACCTAGTGAAGATGATTATGAAATTTATGATGAGGATGAAATGGACTATTCAAATGAAAATATGGATACCTTTTTTGAGGGTATTGATTATATAGATATTGACTTAAATGCTTTAAATGTAAAATTTGAAAGAAGTGATGATGAGCTTGTCAGAGTAAAGGCAAGAAATGTAAAGAGAACAAAATTATATTGCGATAAGAATCTAAATAGATTAAAGGTTTACAATAAAGGCTTGGTTGGAAAAGTTAATAAAAACGGAATTAAAATAGATGATGAGTTCATTAAAGATTCTACTCTTGTGATTTGTGTGCCTGATGATATTACAATTAGTGGAGAAATCAATGCAAGTAATATCAAGATGAATGAATTGGAGCTTGAAAATTTCAAATTGGAAATAAATGCCGGAAATGTTACTTTAAATGATATGGAAGTTGAATATTTTGATGTTGTTGTAAATGCAGGGAATATTAAAGGAAGTCTTGAATATGATGAAATGTTTAAGCTGTCAGTTCATGCAGGAAATGCAACTTTGGATGTAGATAAAATGAGTGGTGAAATTTATTACGATTATAGAGTTGAAATGGGAAAGGTTAAAATGTTTGGCGACTCATTTACAGGAATGCAAAGTAGTGGCGGAAATTATCATGGAGAAGAGCCGAATATGAAGATAATTTGCGAAGTGGGAAAAGTTACGATAAATTAGAAATAAAAATGCTTTTTATGGCACTATAAATATGTTAAAATAAATATGAATTTACGATTCTTGTGTAAAAGAATATTTATTTCATCATATTTACCTTTTTAAATTTATTAAAATGGAAATATGATATAATAAATAAGCAAATAATTTTTAGGAGGAAGAATATGACTAACAAGAGTGCATGGTTACAAATTGAAGATGCAGAAAAAAATTTAGTTTTTGATTTCTGTGAAGACTATAAAAAGTTTTTGACAGTTGCAAAGACAGAAAGACTTGCTTGTACAGAAATTATTCGTCAAGCGAAAGAAAAAGGCTTTAGAGATTTAGAAGAACTTTACAAAACAGGGGAAAAATTCAAAGCCGGAGATAAATTTTATCTAAATCATAAAAATAAGTCAGTTGCTCTTTTTGTAATGGGAACTGAACCTTTAGAAAATGGACTAAATATCGTTGGAGCGCATATAGACAGTCCACGTTTAGATGTTAAACAAAATCCTTTGTATGAAGCGAATAATTTAACAAAAATGAAAACGCATTATTATGGTGGAGTTAAATTATATCAATATGCAACAATTCCTCTAGCAATTCATGGGGTTGTTTACAATTCTGCCGGAGAAAAAATTGATATACATATCGGAGAAGATAAAGACGATCCAGTATTTTGTGTAACAGATTTATTGATTCACTTGTCAAAAAATCAATTAGCTAAAACTGCTCGTGAGGCTCTTGTTGGAGAACAAATGAATATCTTAATGGGCAATATGCCTTTAAAGGATACTGAAAAAGATGCTGTTAAAGAAAATGTTCTAAAATTAATAAAAGAAAAATACAATTTTGAAGAAGAAGATTTTAGAGTTGCAGAATTGGAAATTGTACCGGCAGGAGAAGCAAGAGATTTAGGACTTGATAGATCAATGGTTTTAAGCTATGGTCAAGATGATAGAGTATGTGCTTTTACAACAATGCGTGCTATTTTTGAAATTGAAAATCCAAAGAGAACAGCTTGTGGATTATTCATGGATAAAGAAGAAATAGGTTCAATGGGTAATACAGGAATGGCATCATATTTCTGGGAAAATACAATGACTGAACTTGTAAATCTTGAAGGAGAATTTTGCCAATTAAAAGTTAATCGTTCATTAAAGAATTCTAAAGTATTATCTGCAGACGTTGCAGCAGGTTTTGATCCTGACTTTGCGGATGTTAGTGAACAAATGAACTCTGCATTTATCGGTTCAGGTATTTCAATTTGCAAATATACTGGAAGCGGTGGAAAATTCGGTTCAAGTGATGCAAATGCTGAATTTTTAGCAGAAGTTAGAAAAGTATTCAAAGAAAATAAAGTTGTATGGCAAACTGCAGAACTTGGTAAAGTTGACCAAGGTGGTGGCGGAACAATCGCTCTACTACTTGCAAAATATGGCGCTGAAGTTTTAGATGCAGGCCCTGCTACATTAAGTATGCACTCACCTTACGAAGTTACAAGTAAAATAGACGTTTATATGAGTTACAAAGCATACAAAGCATTTATGCTGTAAAAAAATTAAAGAGTGTTAGTTTTAACTAGCGCTCTTTTTTTATCTTTTTTTTGTAAAATTGTAATATTTTTTTCTACTTATATTCTTCAACAGTGTTTTTTCTATATTAAATACTTTTAAAGCTGATTTTCTAAGTTTATCTTTTTATTCAGCAGATGTTTGGTACCAAGTAACAGCCATCATACCTTGAGTAGGTAATTTAACTCTATCTTTTTTTCTTGAGTTTTAACTTGTTTCTTAGGAGCCTCAGCCTCTTTTTTTGCCGATGCAGAACAAGTGCTTAATAATAGCATAGATAATGCTAAACAAGATTTTTTCTTTAATATAATATCCTCCTAAATTTATTACAATCCTACGCAGGTGTATATCATAATTTTTATCGTTTTTTGAATGTTAAAAAGTGTATTTTTCATTAAAAATTTGAAAAATATCGTTTAATATGTTAAAATAAATATGAGTTTACGATTCTTGTGTAAAAGAATATTTATTTCAATATATTTACATCATTAAATTTATCGAAACGGAAATATGTTCAAATAAAATTAAGTTAATATAAAATTTTGTAAGCATTAATTTTAAAATTGACTTTTTGTGTGATTTTTTTAAAAATAAAAACGTTTTTTGCTGTTTTTGTGATTGCAATCACTGATAAATGTAAAAAAATATTGTAAAATATATATACAAAGAAAAATAAATTACATATTTAGATAAATCTAAAAAATGAATGATTAATAGGAGATGATTTTATGGACGCATGGAGAGGTTTTAAAACTGGTAATTGGACTGAAAATATTGATACAAGAGATTTCATTCAATTAAACTATACTCCTTATGAAGGAGATGAAAGTTTCTTAGCTGAGCCAACTGAAAGAACAAAAAATTTATGGAAAAAAGCTGAAGATTTAATTTTAGAAGAAGTTAGAACAAAAACTATTAAAGTTGATACTACAAGAGTTTCTGGAATTAATAACTTCCCAGCAGGATATTTAGATAAAGAAAATGAATTAATCGTAGGTTTCCAAACTGACGAGCCAATGAAGAGAATTGTAAATCCTTATGGTGGATACAGAATGGTAACAAATTCTTTAGATGCTTACGGATTAAAAATGGATCCAACTATTGAAAAATATTTCAATGAATTTAGAAAAACTCACAATCAAGGAACATTTGACGCTTACACTTCTCAAATGAGAAAAGCTAGAACTGTTGGTCTTTTAACAGGTCTTCCTGATGCTTACGGACGTGGAAGAATTATCGGCGATTACAGAAGAGTTGCTCTTTATGGTATCGACAGATTAAAAGCAGATAAATTAAATGAATATAAAAAATTAGAAAGTGAATTGGCATCAGAAGAAATAATAAGACTTAGAGAAGAACTTTCTGAACAATTCAGAGCTTTAGAAGAAATGAAGAAAATGGCTATGGAATATGGATATGATATTTCTGTTCCTGCTAAAAATGCTAAAGAAGCTATTCAATGGTTATACTTCGGTTACTTAGCAGCAGTTAAAGAAAACAACGGAGCTGCAATGAGCCTTGGTAGAAATGGTGGTTTCTTAGATATCTACATCAAGAGAGATATTGATGAAGGAACTTTAACAGAAAGTGAAGCTCAAGAATTAATCGATCAATTCGTTATGAAACTTAGAATGATGAGACATTTAAGAACTCCTGAATATGATGATTTATTCGCTGGAGATCCTACTTGGGTTACTGAATCTCTAGGTGGTATGGGTCTTGACGGAAGAACATTAGTTACAAAGACTGCATTTAGAATTTTACACACTTTAACTAATTTAGATTCTTCACCAGAACCAAATATGACTGTTCTTTGGAGTTTAGATTTACCAGAAGGCTGGAAAAATTATTGTTCAAAGATGAGTATTCAAACAGGTTCATTACAATATGAAAATGATGATGCAATGAGACCGGTTCATGGAGATGACTATGCAATTGCTTGTTGTGTATCTTCAATGGTAATTGGTAAACAAATGCAATTCTTTGGAGCTAGAGCAAATCTTGCAAAATCACTTCTTTACGCTATTAACGGTGGCGTTGATGAAATGAAAAAAGCAAAAGACGGTTCTTTAATCAAAGTTTTAGATGGTATTGAACCAATTAAAGATGAAGTTTTAGATTTTGATAAAGTTTATGCTAATTACAAATTAGTTTTAGAAAAAGTTGCAAAACTTTATGTAAACACAATGAATACAATTCACTATATGCATGATAAATATGCTTACGAAGCAGGACAAATGGCTCTACACGATACTTTTGTTCACAGATACATGGCTTTTGGTGTAGCAGGTATCTCAATCGTAGCTGACTCACTAAGTGCGATTAAATATGCAAAAGTTAAACCAATAAGAGATGAAAACGGATTAGCTATTGACTTTGAAATAGAAGGAGATTTCCCAACATACGGAAACGATGATGACAGAGTTGACTCATTAGCAGTAGAAGTTATCGAAGGCTTTATGAATGAACTTAGAAAAACTCCAACTTACAGAAATTCTGAACATACACTTTCAATCTTAACTATAACTTCAAACGTAGTTTATGGTAAGAAAACTGGAACAACTCCAGATGGAAGAAAGAAAGGCGAACCATTTGGACCGGGAGCAAACCCAATGCATGGAAGAGATAAGACAGGTGCGATTGCATCACTTAACTCAGTTGCGAAAATTCCTTTTGCAGGATGTTGTCAAGACGGTATTTCAAATACATTCTCAATAGTTCCAACAGCATTAGGAAAGAGTGAAGATGAAAGAAAAGTTAATTTAACAAACTTAATGGACGGTTATTTTGAACAATTAGCATTCCATTTGAATGTTAATGTACTTGACAGAGCAACTTTATTAGATGCTTACGATCATCCGGAAAAATATCCAAACCTTACAATTCGTGTTTCTGGATATGCAGTTAGATTTAACAGACTTACAAAAGAACAACAAATGGAAGTAATTCATAGAACTTTCCACGAAAGTCGTTAAGAAGTTGCAAAGTAAATGATAAAATAAACAAAGCAGGCTGTCCTGCTTTGTTTTTTCTACATTTTTTTAAAATAATTAAAAGGTGATTTTATGGTAATAGGCAGACTACATTCAATCGAAACGATGGGTCTTGTTGACGGACCGGGCATAAGGACAATTTTCTTTTTACAAGGTTGCCCTCTTAGATGCCTTTACTGTCACAATCCTGATACTCAAGCATTACAAGGTGGTACGGAGATAACACCTGATTTTGTGCTGTCTAAAGCTAAGAGATACAAAACCTATTACAGAGGAAACGGGGGAATAACTTTTTCCGGAGGAGAACCTCTTTTACAAGGAGAATTTCTAGCTGAAACCCTAAAATTACTAAAAGAAAACGGATATAATACTTGCATAGATACAAGTGGTTACGGAAATGAAAAATATTTTAAAGACATTTTAGAAAATACGGATACAATTCTTTTGGACGTAAAAAGTTTTTCAAACCAAGGCTACATTGAAATGGTAAAACAAAAAATAGACGGATTTTTTACATTTTTAGAATATATTGAAAAATATTTTAAAGGAAAAATTTGGTTTAGACATGTAATGGTGCCCGGCTTTACAGATAATAGAGAATCAATGGATAAATTTATCGAAATCATAAAACCATATAGAGATAAAATCGAAAGAGTTGAAATCTTACCATATCACATAATGGGCGTTGCAAAGTATAAAGAAATCGGAAAAGATTACAAACTAAAAGACGTTCCAGCGATGAATAAAGAAAAAGCTGTTATGTTCGAAAGTTATGTAAGAAGCAAATTAAATCTAAATTAATGATTATATTTAAAATCACTCGCTTGAGTGATTTTTTAATGCTTGATTTTAAGTTGTTTTAAGGTTATACTTGTATCATATATTTGAGAAAGTACGGGGTGATTTTATGAGAATTTTAATTTGTGAAGATGAAATTGATTTAGCTGATGGTCTTTGTGCGATTTTGAAAGGCAATAAGTATTCTGTTGATGTTGTTTATGACGGAGAGGAGGCTCTTACTTATCTTGGTGCAGAGAATTATGATGCTGTTATTTTAGATATTATGATGCCGAAGGTTGATGGAATAACTGTTTTGAAAACTATAAGAGAAGAGGGAAATAGTATTCCGGTTATTATGCTTACTGCAAAGTCTGAACTGGATGATAAGATTGTTGGACTTGATAGTGGAGCGGATGATTATCTTACTAAGCCTTTTGAGGTTAAAGAACTTCTTGCAAGACTTAGAGCTATAACTAGAAGAAAAGAAAATATTACGGATAATGTTTTGACTTTTGGAAATATTACTTTAAATAGGACTAACTTTGAGTTATCTTCTAAAAAAGGAAATTATAAACTTGCAAGCAAGGAGTTTCAAATGCTTGAAATGTTTATGTCTGCTCCTTCTACTATAATTTCTGCAGATACTTTTATGGATAAGATATGGGGTTATGACACAGATTCTGATATAAGTGTTGTTTGGGTTTATATTTCATATATTAGAAAAAAACTTGCAAAGTTGGAGGCTAATGTTGAGATAAAGGTTACTAGAAATGTTGGTTATTCTTTGGAGGAATTAAATGGAAAATAAACTTCGAAAAAAGTTTGTATATTTTTCTGTTGGCATTATAACTATTGTGCTTTTATCTATAACTGCGTTTGTGAATATTACAAATTTTTATAATATTAAGTACAGTTCGGACAATTTGCTTAATATTCTTGTTTTAAATGACGGAGAGATGCCGAAATTTACAATGTTTGAGGATTCTTTAGAGGAGGATAAGGCTTCGTATGCTAAGAGTTTTTCAAATAGATTTTTTACTGTTAAGACTGATGTTAAGAAAAATATTGTAACGGTTAATACTGATGATGTTTTTTTGACAAGTTCTTCTGAGGCTGTTGATTATGCTAAAGCCGTATTGTCAAAAGGGGATAAGACGGGTTATTATAAGGGATTTAAGTATGTTGTGTCGTCAGCTGAAAATGGCATTTTGATTGCATTTGTAGATGTTGTAAAGGATTATGACGTTTTTTATTCAACTTTGAAAAATAGTATAATTATTAGCTTTTTTGTATTAGGACTTGTTACATTCTTTTCAATTATTTTATCTAAAAAAGCTGTTTCTCCTATGGTTCAGGCTTATGAAAAACAAAATGCTTTTATTACAGATGCGAGCCATGAGTTAAAGACGCCACTTGCTATAATAAATACAAGTGCCGATGTGCTTGAAATGGAAAGTGGACAGAGCAAGTGGACGGACAATATTCATAAGCAAGTAAGCAGATTAAACGGTCTTATTGGAAATTTAATCTCGCTTACAAAGTTAGAGGAATTGAATTCTTTGGAAGTGTTGGATTTTTCACTTTCTGATATTGTAGAAGAATCGACAAATGAAGTTAAAGACTTGGCTTTAAGCTTGGATAAAAATATTCTGGTTGATGTTGAAAAGGACATTTCATTTAAAGGCGATGAAAAACTGATTATACAACTTGTAAATATTCTTCTTGACAATGCAATTAAGTATGCAAGAGAAAAAACTGATATAAAAGTAAAACTTTCAAGACAAAATAGGAAAATTACATTGACTGTCGAAAATGAAGCAGATAATTTGGAAGTTAAAAATTATAATGTTTTATTTGAAAGATTTTACAGAGCAGATAGTTCAAGAAATAGTAAAACAGGTGGCTATGGAATAGGGCTTTCCATTGCTCAGTCGATTGTTCAAAAACATAAGGGAAAAATTTCTGCTGATAGTTTTGACGGAGAAAGAATTGTTTTTACAGTTAAATTTTAAAAGTAGCGAAAGCTACTTTTTTTGTATAAAAATTCATTTAAGGTTTGTTAAAGGTTTGGGTTGTAAAATATTAGCATAAGGATAATGAATTGGGAGATTTTATAGTGCCAAGAATATTAAGGAGGACAATATGAGGGCTAATAGATTGGTAGTTGAACTATTTAGTTTGGCTATATTGTCTGGTTGTTTGGTTGCTTGTAGCAAGCCTACAAAAAAGGTAAATATGCAGACATTACAAGCTATGAAGTTAAATAAAGAAAATAAGGCAAATCTTTTTGAAGATGATGATTATGATGCTATGATTGACGAAAAAAAAGGAATAAAAATAGATTTAAGTGATATTTCAAATGTTAAAGGGAAAAATGTTAGTGTTTCCGGAAATGTTTTAACAATTTCTTCCGGTGGAACTTACATTTTGACCGGCAGACTTGAAGAGGGACAAATTATAGTAAATGCAAAAAATAGTGATAAAGTTAGAATTGTTTTAAATGGTGTAAATTTATCTTCTTCTACAAATACACCGATTTTTATAAAAAATTCTAAAAAAACTATCATAACTCTTGCATCGGAAAGTGAAAATGTATTGGCTTTAAAAGGTTCAATAGATGAAACAGAGGACAACAAGAATTCAGTTATTTTTTCAAAAAGTGATTTAAGTTTTAACGGTACCGGAGTTTTAAATCTTTCTTCTCTTTATGGTAGAGGGATTATATCTCAAGATAAAATTGTTTTTGTTGATGGAAAATATGCAATAGATACTGCTACGGATTCTATAAATTCAAATAGTTCAGTAGCCATTGCAGATGGGAAATATAAAATAAAAGCCGGAGAAAAAGGAAATGGATTAAAGGTAAGTCACAACACAGATAAGGATAAAGGTTGTGTTTATATTTCAAGTGGAAAATTTGATATTTCAGCTGGAGAGGACGGAATTAAATCAAATTCAAGCGTAACAATAGCAAGTGGCGAACTTGATATAAAAAGTGGAGATGACGGCATCGAAAGCAAACGCATAGACATAAAAGGTGGAAACACACAGGTTGTTTCAAAAAGTGATGGGATAAAAGCGAAGAGCAAAAAAGGTGCCAACGCTGACTTATATATCAAAATCAGTGGCGGAAATGTAAATATTTTAGCAGATAAAAAAGGTTTAGATTCTGAGGGAGATATTTTTATCGCCGGAGGAGAAACTTTTGTTGAGGGCTCACAAAATAGCAAAAGCCTAGCAATGGGCTACGACGGTACAGCCAGTATAACAGGTGGAAAGTTTATCGCAACAGGAAATGACTTGATGGTTAAAAGTTTTGGGGAACTTTCAACACAAGGAAGTGTTTTGATGAGCTTTTCAAAAGAAACTAAAGAAGAACTGAAAGTTTTAGATAAGATGAGAAAAGTTATAGCAAAATACAAGCCAAAGAGAGCTTATAAGAATGTAATAGTGAGTGTTAATGATATGAAATTAGGACAAACATATAAATTAATGGCAGGAAGTGAAGTTTTAAACATAACATTGGATAAAATTAATTACGGAAGTGCCAAACTTGTTGAAAAATAATTGAAATAAATAGAAAAAATAACTGAAGATTATATAAAGATAGCTGTGATAAAATCACAGCTATTTCTTTTTTAAAAAGAGCAGTGGAGAAATCTTCAAATATGGTACTTTCTTTAACTTCAGCCACTTATCTGATATAAGAAACCATATTTTTTTCTTCTATTTTTACCATTCCAACCGATTTGTAAAACTCATTATCCCTTATATCCTCAATATCTGTAAAAAGGCAAAATGCTCTAGCATCTTTAAATTTTTCAGAAGTCAAATTAAATAGCTTTGTTCCAATTTTTTGCCTATAAAATTCTTTATCCACAATCAAATCTTGGACAATAACTATATGTTCTCCATCTCCTACACAACGGATAAAGCCAACTAATTTATCTTCTTTAAAAGCACCTAAAAAACACAGAGAATTTTCAAAAGCTCTTTTCAATTTTTCATCATCATTTAGATAGGTAAGCCAATCTGTTGATTTATAAATTCTTTTTATATCTTCAAAATATTCATTAAAATTAAATTCTTTAAATTTCATAAAACCTCCTAAATTTCTAAAAACAACTTAATTCCCTCTTTTAATTTTTCTTCGCTAAGCGTTGCAAAGCCTAATAAAATTGATGGTATTTCTCTTTTTGTTCCATAAGAGCTAAGTCCATAGACTTTGATTTTTTTCATCTTTGCCCTTTCTACGATTAATTCCTCTGAATAGCTTTTAGGATATTCCAAAACTATATGAAGTCCGGCGTCTGCACCTCTTATTGTAATATCTTTTCTTTCACTTAACATATCCATAAGTAATTGTCTTTTTTTAGAATAAATTTTTCTCATTCTGTTTAAATGTTTTTCAAACTCACCTGATTCAATAAAGCTGGTCAACATTTTTTGTACCATAATTGAAACGGGGCAGATAAAAAATTTAAAAATTTTATTATATTTTTCAACCAAATTGAAAGGTAAAACCATAAAACTAACTCTAAAACTTGGAGAAATGGACTTTGAAAAAGAGCCGATATAAATTACCTTGTCATTTATGTCAATTGATTTTAAAGCGGGTACGGGTCTTTTTGAATATTTGAATTCGCTGTCGTAGTCGTCCTCGATTACATACTTTATCTTTTTCATATTCAAAAGCTCAACACGTCTTTGCATATTCATTATAACGCCGGTAGGAAATTGATGAGCCGGAGTTATAACGCAAAAGTCGGATTTTGAACTTTTAAGTGCCTTCAAATTCATTCCGTTTTCATCGACAGGGATAAATTCATACTTTATATCATTTGTATCCATTATATTATGTAGCATTTTATATCCAGGGTCTTCGATGCCAAATTTTCCAGAAATTAATTTAAAAATTATTTGGAAAAGATATTCTGAACCACTTGAAATAATAATTTGAGACGGGTCGGCTTTAAAACCTCTCGACTTATTTAGATATTCTGCGATTTGTACTCTAAGAGGCATATAGCCTTGATAATCAACTTTTTCTAAAATGTCTTTGTTGTCAAAAATAGTTGCAGAAATTTTTTTAAATGCTTTGTATGGAAATTCCGCGCTTACTCCATTGTACGAAAAGTCGTATTCAATATTTTCTTCTTCCTTTTCGATATGTATAGGCTTGCTATCAAAGACATAGAGTTCTCCAACATCTGCAACAAAAAATCCCTGTCTTTCTTTCGAGTAGATAAAACCCTCCTCTAAAAGTTTTGAGTAAGCATTGTCAACCGTGTTGAGCGAGATTTTGTATTCCTTTGCAAGATTTCTCTTGCTCGGAAGTTTTGTATTTGCCTTGTATGTTCCATTTATTATTTCATTTTTGAAATATTCATAAATTTGTAGGTAAATTACACCGTTATTGATTACTAACATTCTGACCCCATAAAAAAATACAATTTTGACACTACAAATAGTATCAATAAATGTATTATACTATATTTGATCAAATTAATCAAAGGAGTGTTTTATATGGAAAGCAAACTAAATATAAAAAAAATAACATTAATAGGAGTAATGGCGGCAGTTGTTTTTGTAGCTTCACAAATTCAAATCCAAATACCGCTTGGAGCGAGTATGACAAGAGTACATATCGGAAACGGATTTTGTTTATTATGCGGATTATTATTGGGACCTATTGCAGGAGGACTTGCATCAGGACTTGGCTCAGCAATTTTTGACCTTATAAATCCTATTTATTTTCCTTCTGCTCCATTTACATTTACATTTAAGTTTTTAATGGCTTTTATCTGTGGAACAATTGCTTATTCTAATGGAGCAAACGCAGAAAACTTTAAGAAAAACTTAATCGGTTCAATTACAGGAGCAGTAACTTATGTAATTTTGTACCTATCAAAAAGCTACATTACAGACATATATGTTAAGGGATTGCCACAAGCCGGAGCAATAGCAAAAGGTATTCAAAGACTATGGGCTTCATCAACTAATGCAGTAGTTGGAGTTATAATCGCTGTGATATTGGTTAAGGCTTTAAAACCAATCATAAAGAAAACTATCAGATAATGAAAATTTTAGTTTTTAACGATTATTGTTGTGTTGGAAATTGTGCCTTAAAGGTCAATATTTCCATATTAACACAAAATGGGAATGAAGTTTTTGGTATTCCAACAAAAATATTTTCTTCACATATGGCTTATAAAGACTTTTTAAGTTTTGAAATGCCGAATTTTTCAGAAATATTTGAAAAAATCAAAAAAATTCAAAAATTTGATGCAATTTATATAGGCTTTGTGGATAGCAGAGAACAGTTTGAAGTAATAAAAAACTTTTTGAAAGAATTTAAAGGAAAAGTTATTTTAGACCCGATACTTGGCGACAATGGAACAAAATATTCAGGAGCAACAGAAGAACAAATCGAATTTTACAAGGAATTTGTTAAGTTTACAGATATTGTAACTCCAAACTTAACGGAGAGCATTTTACTTACAGATTACAAAAAAGATTTTTCTAAACCCAAAAGAAAAGAAGTAGAAAAAATTGCAGAAAAACTTTTTGAAATGGGCGCAAAACAAGTTCTAATCAAAAGTTTTGAAGAGGATAACAAACTAAATACTTTGTATTTCTCAAAAAATTCAAAAAAATGGTTTGAAACAGAAAAAATCGACATAAAAATCTGTGGAATAGGCGATACATTTTCTTCCCTTGTTACAAGTGAATTGCTAAAAGGAGAAAATTTAGAAAATTCCATTGATAAAATTCAAAAATTATTGCTTGAAAACATTCAAAAACAAGAAAAAATTGACGGACTAAACGAAATAAATTTACAAAACTTTAAAATAGGCGAATAGCCTATTTTTTGTTTTAAAAAACTTATAGAGCTCAATAAAAAATCGGATTATCACAGACGTATGTACTAAATTTAAAGAAAATAGCAATTTATTTATCATACTTGTTATTGATTATGATTATTTATTTTTATTATGGGGTATATTTGTATCAAATTTTATCAAGGAGAGAGAACATGAAAAAGAAAATTACATTGATAGTTTCGGTGTTGGTATTAGTTCTTGGAATTTTTGTTTTTAAAAAATTGTCTATGAACAATAAAATGGATAAAAATGAAAATTTAAGTAGTAACACTATTACTGAAAAAAAATCTTCAAATGGAAATAAAGAAGATACAAAAAAAGAATCTAATTCAAAAGAGGAGTTGACTTTAGAAAATCTAAAAAGTCAAAAGAAACCAATCATTTTGGATTTTAGTCAAAACGGATGACATGCTTGTGCTGTTCAGCACCCGGTTTTGGAAAAACTGAGAGAAGAATATAAAGATAAAGTCATCATAAAAACAGTAGATATTAGAAAAGAACAGAAGTTTGCTTCAGAGTTCCCTATAAGAGTAACACCTACATTGTTCTACTACAATGCAGATGGTACACCTTTTAAGGCATCAGAAGATTTAGCTAAAAAAATAAATTACGTTGCTTACCAAGATAAGAAAACTGATGAATTAAAATTTGGTGGTTCTGAGAGTGTTGTTGAGTATGAGGGCTTAAAAGAAATCATTGAGGAGATGTTAAAAAATGTTAAATAATTTAGAAAGCATTATTGGGGAAGGCTTAAAATCATTTAGTATTTTTGCACCAATTCTTGCATTGCTTGGTGGTATATTAACTTCAATTTCACCTTGCTCATTGGCATCAATTCCTTTAGTTATCGGTTTTATGACCGGAACAAAAGAGAATGATACAAAGAGAGCTTTCAAGATTTCTGTCGTATTTGCAATCGGAATGGCGATAACTTATACGACACTTGGAGTTTTGGCAGCACTTCTTAGCAAGATTTTTAACCAATCAGGACAACTTTGGAATATATTTTTAGGTATTATAATGATTTTAATGGCATTACAAACTTGGGAAGTAGTAAATGTTGTTCCAAGCAAAATTTTGACAAACAAGAGCGGAAGAACAGGTTACGTCGGAGCTTTAGTTGTAGGAATAATGGCAGGACTTTTTTCAAGTCCTTGTTCAACACCAATCTTAGTTGCATTACTTGCCATAGTTGCAGGGAAAGGCAGTTTAGTTTGGGGAGTGATACTATTTTTACTTTATTCAATAGGAAATAGTATTCTGGTTATAGTTGCAGGAACAAGTACAGGATTTGTTGGAAAAGTTATGTCAAACAAATCCTATGGAAAAATTTCGGATATTGTAAAAATTGTATTTGGAATAATAATTTTATTAATAGGATTGTATTTCTTATACTTAGGATTTTAAGATAAAAGTCGTTACGAAAGTAACGGCTTTTTTTTGTAACATTATTAAAATTCAATATTTAATAAAAAAATACTTAGTTAAATAAAAAATAAACAAGAAAATTTTAAAAAAACTGTTGACAAATTATTTTTAAGTGTATATAATGTATATATACAGTAGATGAAGGAGGGTTATATGTTAATTAATTTATACAAAGACGACAAAGACCCAATTTATTTGCAGATTGTAAAACAGATAAAAAAAGAGATTATGAATAAAAACTTACAGCAAGGCGATTTACTTCCTTCGATTCGTGCTTTGGCAACCGACTTAAAGGTTAGTGTTATTACGACCAAGAGGGCGTATATGGAGCTTGAAAAGGACGGTTTTATTCAAACTGTTACGGGAAAGGGAACTTATGTTACGAATAAGACTGTGAATGTCATTGAGGACGAGTATTACAGATTGCTGGAAGAATCAATTAAAAATGTTTATTCTTATGCAGATGCTTTGGGTCTTTCAAAAGAAGAAATTAGAGAAATTTTTGAAAATTGGAGGTAACTATGTTAAGGGTTAAAAATCTTGAAAAAAATTATAAAAAATTTAATTTGAATATGACTTTTGATTTGGAAGAGGGTTGTATTATGGGTTTAATTGGGAAAAACGGCTCAGGTAAGACAACTTTAATTTCTACAATTTTAAATATAGCAGTAAAAGACGGGGGAAGTTGTACGATTTTCGGTGTTGAAAATAATAAATTAACTCCTCTTCAAAGAGAGGATATCGGAATTGTATTTGATGAAATTCATTTTCCGAATAATTTTAAAATTTATGAAATTGAAAAGTTTTGTAGTTTAGTTTATAAACATTGGGATGCAAATCTTTTTAGAAAATTACTTGCCGATTATGAAATAGAAATTGTAAAGGAAGTAAGTGAGCTTTCAAAGGGAATGAAGATGAAATTACAATTAGCCGTTGCATTTTCACATAATCCGAAATTGTTAATTTTAGACGAGGCAACTTCCGGACTTGATCCAATCGTTCGTGATGAACTCTTGGATTCACTTTTTGAATTTGTTAGAGATGGAAAACATTCAGTTTTAATGTCCTCACATATTCTATCAGATATTGAAAAAATTTCAGATGTAATAACTTATATTGATAACGGAAAATTACTTTTTTCAGAGTATAAAGATGATTTACTTGAAAAATATTGCATAATAAAAGGTGATGAAAGTATTTTAAACGGAATTGCAAAATGTGATATTTTAGGAGTTAAACAAGGTCATTATGGCATAGAGGCTTGTGTAATTAGAAATGCCTTTAGAGGAGAAAATTTTGACAAACCTACAGTAGAGGATATAATGATATTTTTAAACAAAGGAGTGATTTAGATGAAAGAGCTACTTTATAACGACTTTTTAAGAATTAAAAAATTTTCGATAAATATTTTAATTGATATTTTAATCACATTGATATCTGTATATTCTAAAAATATTCCGATATTGTTATTAGGACTTTTTGCACTTACTGGAGATTTAATCTATATAAGTGTTAAAGAAAAGAATATCGGCTTTACAAGAGCTAAGATAAGAGATTTAAAACAAATTTATTCTGTTAAAGACATAGTATCAGAAAAATATGCTTTGGTATATATTTCAACAGCTTTAGTATTTGTAATTGATTATATTTTAATTCATCTATTTGGAAGAACGGAATTTATTTCGGCTTTTCAAGTACAAATTATAATTTTCTATTTGTTTTTACCAATTTTACTTCCGATTTTACTTAATACAAGTGAAGTTGTATCAACTGTGTCTGTATTGTTAATCGCTTTAATTGATGCAGGATTTTTCTTTAGAATGGAGGAAGAATTACTTCGATATTTTACAAGTACAAATGTTTTAATTTGTGTGATTTTAAGTTTAATTTTTGTAAGTTTATCTTTTTTAGCCAGTTTAAAGATATTAAACAAAGGAGTGATTTAGATGAAAGCACTACTTTATAAGGATATGTTGAATTTAAAAGGGGACATTTCAATTTTTGTTCTTTTAATATTTTTAGCAACATTGATTGGAAGTGTTATTACTGACGTGAATTATTTGATTGTACTTGCCTATATTTTTCCGATAATACTTCTTATAAAAAGTTTTAATTCCGATAAAAATGCAAATTTTGAAAAATTTTTAATCTCCGGTGGAATTGAAAGAAAAAATATAGTATTTTCCAAATATTTGTTAGTTATTGGTATGGAAGTTATAAGCTTGTTTTTCACATTTTTAGCTGTTTATTTAAGTGGAAATCTTACTTTTTTACGAACTATAAGTATTTTGTTTTTGATTATGTTTATATCTTTTATAATCATTCCTATTTATTACAGATTTGGTTATAAACGTATATTCATTTCAATGGTTATTGTTTATTTAGGAATAGTAATTTTTTTTGCTTTATTTCCTGAAGAATGGAAAGAGTTTGAAATTGTAAAAATTTGGCTAAATAATGAATTTTTAATATACTCTTCTTTTGCTTTAGTTACTTTATTAATATTTGGCATTTCAATATTTTGTTCACTTAGGATTGTTGAGAAGAGAGATTTTTAGGAGGTTGTTATGAAAGCATTGTTTTATAAAGATATCATAGCTTTAAAGGGAAATTTAAAAGCTCTTTTGATTGTATTGGTATTCGACTTTGTTGTAATAAAAGCAGGATTTCCTGATATGGCTTATTTAATATCAACTTTTTGGCTTATAGATTTTGTTTCTAGAACTTTTGATACAGAGAATAAAAATAATTTTTATAAATATGTAATTTCAAATGCAGTTGATGAAAAAATTATAGTGATATATAAGTACATTTTGGTATTTTTAGCGATTATTTTAATATTCCTGATTGATTTTTCATTTACTTTTCTTACAGGAGTTGACAAAACTATTTACAGATTTTTAATTTTTTCAAACTTAAATATTTTGCTTTATGAGATCTTAATTCCGATATTTTTTAGATTCGGAAAAATTGCAAGAGAAGTGATTAGAATTTTAGTTGGAATTGTATATGTTTTAGGAATATTTTATATGGTAAAAGATGGAAGACTTTTTAGTTTTGATATTTTTACTAATATGAATATATTTTTAATAGGAGGGCTGATTGCTTTAGTTTTGTTTGTATTTTCTTTTGGATTGAGTTTGAAATTTATAAAAAAGAAAGTAGAGTAGGAGGGTGTTATGAACGGTTTATTATATTTAGAATACCTTGAAATAAAGAAAAAGTGGCACATTTATTTCATATCATTGATATTACTTTGTTTTGGCGTTTACTTTGAATTTTGGTTTGCCTATATATTTATATTTGCTCTTTTAGGAACTAGAAATATGCTAACTGCCTTTGAAAGAGAAAATAAAATAAATAGACATATCTTGACAACCGGTGCCTCAAGAAAGGATTTAGTATATACAAAGTTTTTTGTTTCAACTTTGAAGATTTTGTTCTGTTTTGCCTTATTGCTGGTAATTACTCTAATTTTTAATTATAACTTTTTGCTGACACTGTTATTCTATTTCTTGAGTGCATTAATTATAAATCCGATAATACAGTCAATGTTCTTTAAGTTTAGAGAAGAATCCGACGTTCCTGCAATGTGGATTGTAATTGGGTTTTTAGTTTTATTTTGTATGCTACCTTTAAAATATATTTTTGGAGTTGAAGGCATTTATAAAAGCATAAATGTTACGACAATTTCTTATACAATTATATTTTTTGCAAGTATATTTTGGAATATTTATATCTGTAAATTAACAGCAAAGAAAATAGAAAACAGAGATTTTAAATAAGAGGGAAACTTGTTGTACGATAAAAAAGCCATTTAATTAAAGCCATTTTTAATTAAGTGGCTTTTTGTTTAAATAATTTTTTTAATTTTGTTCCACTCATTATTGATATTTTTTCAAAAGTTTTTTTATGAGTATTTATGTGAATGTTGCACTTGATTTGACAAATTATCGTTAAGAAAAATTTTTAAAAATTTTTCGTTTCATAAATATTTCATAAATCGGGTTTAAAATAGCTACTGTAAAGAAAATACTTTGAAATTAAAATAAATTTGAGAGAGGGGAGTTGAATAAGACAGTGGTAAAAAATGCGATAGCATATGTTTTAAGAAAAAAGAATAGAACGCTGATAGTTTTTATTATTTTGGCAGTAGTTCTTTCATGTTTATACGCTTGTCTGAATATTTTGAAATCAGGAGCCAGTTTGGAGAAGTCTTTGTATAAGTCATCAAATTCATCTTCAACCATAGCCAGAAAAGATAGTCAGGGATATTTTGACAAAAATGAGTTAAAAGGTATAAATGATATAAAGGAAATTGAAGAGATAATTACTCAATATGATGGCTTGGCAAGATTGTCAAATACCAATGCAGTTGACAGCGGGCAACAAATTACCAGAGATGATATTCCAAGTTACTTAAAAAATATTGTATCGATACAAGCTACAAGCAATGTAAAAAGAAATGTTTTGTTTAATAGTGGAGTTTTTACAATAAAAGAGGGCAGAAATATTGAAAAAAATGATAAAAATAAGATATTAGTTCATGAGGAGTTTGCTGAAAAGAATAAATTAAAATTAGGAGATAAAATCAGTTTAGAGTTTATAAATCCAAATCAAAATGATAAAAGTAATAAGCAAACTAAATTTGAAATTGTTGGAATTTTTTCAGGAAAGAAACAGGAGACACAAACAGGATTGTCTTCAGACTTGAGTGAAAATATGATGTTTACTGATTATGATTCAGCACAAAAGGCTTTGAATCTTGAAGGAAACAAAGAACTTGTAAATAAGATGACATTTTTTACAAACACTCCTGAAAAGATGGACGAGGCAATAAATAAAGTTAAAAATCTTAATGTAGATTGGGAAAAAACTTATACTGTTGATAAGGATTCAAACTCATTTAAAGAAGCTTTAGAGTCATTGAGCGGTGTTAAACACATAATAAAAATAATGACTTTTGCAATTATGATTGGTGGTTCTGTAGTTCTTTCGTTAATATTGATATTATGGTTAAGAGAAAGAATTTATGAAATCGGAATTTTGTTATCCATTGGGGTAAGTAAATCTAAAATTATAGGGCAATTCATAATGGAATTAATATTTATATCTATTCCTGCAATTTTCGTATCATTGATATTTGGAAATTTGGTAGTAAATCAAATTATTGGAGGATTGATTAGTTCTGAGGATACTACATCAATTACATCTAATTTTGTAAGTAGTGGATATAATATGAACAGTTTAATAACTTTTGCACAAAGCTATGGAGTTTTATTACTAATTATTGTATTATCAGTAGTTTTTGCATCAGGATTGATTTTAATAAAGAAACCGAAAGAAATTTTATCACAAATTAGCTAGGAGGAAATAAATGAACACATTAGAAATTAAAAACGTAACATATAGTTATGCGAATTCAAAAGAAAAAGTTTTATCATTAATAAATCAAGGATTTGAACTTGGAAAATTTTATGCGATTATCGGTAAATCAGGAACAGGAAAGTCAACATTACTTTCATTGTTGGCAGGATTGGATAAGCCGAATAGCGGAGAAATTTTGTTCAATAACGAAAATATAGAAAAAGCAGGTTATAGTAATCACAGAAAGAATAATATATCTTTAGTATTCCAAAACTATAATCTTATAGATTATCTATCACCATTAGAAAATATCAGATTGGTAAATAGTAAAGCCTCTGAGGATATTTTACTTGAATTGGGACTTGATAGAACTCAAGTTAGAAGAAATGTAATGAAATTATCAGGTGGACAACAACAAAGAGTTGCTATTGCAAGAGCTTTAGTATCAGAAGCACCAGTTATTTTGGCAGACGAACCTACAGGTAACTTGGATGAAACTACTGCAGGAGAAATAATAGAAGTATTGAAAAAACTTGCAAAAGAGAGAAATAAATGTGTAATAGTAGTAACTCATAGTAAAGAAGTTGCAAGTGCAGCTGATACAATACTTGAGCTTAATAATAAGAGATTAAAAGAAGTAACAAAAAGTAATTAGGAGGTAAGCAATGTTTAAAAATGCTTTTGCATATGTAACCAGAAAGAGTTTAAAATCATTAATTATATTATTAATTATCTTATCAATGTCAGCGCTTAGCTTGATAAGTTTATCTATAAAAGATGCTACAAATAAGGCGTCAGAAGAAACTTTTGGGAATATTACAAACAGTTTTACAATGGAAATAAATAGAAGAGTAAATCAAGGTACTGCCAGAGGTGGTGGTAATGTAAGAGGTCAAGACATCAAGAAAATTGTTGATTCAGGGCATGTGGATAATTTTGTTAAGAGAATCAACAGTGTTGCCAATCTTGATGACAATTTAGATATAGTTCAAGCACCGGGAGCTGGTCAAAATGAATCTGCAGAAAGAGCTAAAAACTTCAAAAGAGCAGTTATGTTAACAGGTGTAAACAGTTCTCAAAAAGAAACAAAATTTGTTTCCGGAGCATATAAATTAGTTGAAGGTGAACATTTAAACAGCGAAGATAAAAACAAAATTTTAATGCATAAAGATTTAGCTGCAAAAAATAATTTAAAAGTTGGGGATAAGATTAAATTAAAATCCAATTTATATGATGCAGATAATGAAAAGGGAGCAAATGAAACTGTAGAAGTAGAAATTAAGGGTCTTTTTGACGGACATGGTAAAGGTGGAGTAACTTATTCACAAGAACTTTATGAAAATACTTTAATTACAGATGTTCATACAGCTGCCAAAGTTTATGGAAATACTGAAGATACAGCAACTTACCAAGATGCAACATTTTTTGTAAAAGGGAATAGAAATTTAGATCAAGTAATAAAAGATCTTAAAAAATTGGATATTAACTGGAGATCATATAATTTAATTAAGAGTTCTTCAAACTTCCCTGCATTACAAAAATCAATTTCAGGAATATATTCAATTGCAAATCAATTATTTGCAGGTTCTCTAATATTTGCAGGTTTAGTAGTTACACTATTATTATTCTTGTGGATGAATGCCAGAAAGAAAGAAATTGCAGTATTGTTATCAATAGGAATTTCTAAAACTAAGATATTCGGACAATTTGCCATTGAATTACTTTTCGTTGCAATACCGGCATTCATAGGTTCATATTTCCTAGCGGGATATACAGGAAAAATGCTTGGAAACAGTATTTTACAAAAAGTTACGGGAAGTATTGCAAAACAAATTGCTAGACAGTCAGCATCAACTAAATTAGGAGGCGGAGCTGAAGTTGACGGATTTAATAAGACATTAACAAGTTTAGATGTCAGCATTAATCCAAAAGCCCTTATTTATGTAGTATTGTTTATGTCAATTATACTTGCAATTGCATTGGTAATATCTTCTTCAAATATTTTAAGAAAGAAACCAAAAGAATTATTAATTGATACAAAATAGTTTTTATCATAGAGGGTACTTCGTAATATTCTAATACGATAGCAAAAATTATCGGTGTATATACATCGATAATTTTTGTGTTTTATGGTAAAATAATATTAGTAAATTTTTTATATAAAAGGAGGGCCTATGAGAATATTAGTTGTAGAAGACGATCAAATAATCAGAGAGGGAATTTCTGAATATTTATCTGAATTCGGTTATGACATCATTCAAGCAAAAGACGGACAGGAAGCCTTAATAAAATTTAATAACAATGAGATTAATTTAGTAATTTTAGATATACAAATTCCTTTCCTAAGCGGATTGGAAGTCTTAAAAGAAATCAGAAAAAAAAGTAATTTGCCTGTGATAATGCTTACAGCATTTAATGATGAGGAATATAAGATAAATGCTTTTTCAAGTTTGGCGGACGGTTATATGGAAAAGCCGTTTTCACTCCCCGTCTTAAAAGCCAGGATAGATTCTTTAATTAAGAGACATTATGGAAGTCGTGAGAAATTTGAATATAATAATGCTGAAGTTAATTTCACAAGTTATACAGCCAAGTACAACGGTGAAGAAGTGGATATAAACGCAAAAGAACTTGAGATATTGAAATATTTATTGGAAAACGAAGGACATGCTTTGACCAGAGCACAGATAATAGATAATGTGTGGAAAGAAACGGATGAAATTCCTTTTGACAGGGTTATAGATGTCTATATAAAAGAGTTGAGAAAAAAACTTGGTTTGGATTGTATTGTAACAATCAGAAATGTTGGTTATAAATTGGAGAGAAAATGAAGAATTTAAAAATATTTCCAAAAATGTTTTTCAAGACATTTAGAATTCTTGGGACTGTAATTGTATTAATACATTTATTGGTGTTTTTTATTTTTCCGAGAACTTATTTAGAGACGAGAAAGCAGGAACTTTATGCAAAAGCTGATGAAATCTCAAATAATATTAAGGGAAAAGATTTAAAATTTGTAGAACGGTCTTTGGAGTTTTTTTCTAAAAGTAGCGATATAAAGGTTGTAATAAAAGGAGAAAACGGAGAGGATGAAGTACAAATAGGTGATAACATCAATGTAAATTTAAAGAGTAAAGATAATTCTTTAATCATTGAAGAAAGAGAAGTAGAACTAAAGAACGGTAAAAAAATCTTCGTACAATTTATCTCTACTGCAGACATGAAAAAGGATGCCAAAGAACTCAGCTTTAAATTCTTGCCATATTCATTGGCTATATCTTTTGTTTTTTCAATCATAGTTTCGCTTATTTATGCAAAGGAGATAACTAATAATATAAAAGAAATAAAAAATGTTACTAAAAAAATGATGAATTTGGATAGAACTGCCTATTTAAAAATTGATTCTACAAATGAAGTTGGAGAATTAAAGGAACATATTAATGATTTGTATAGTACTCTACTAAAGTTGATAGACGATTTAGAGCTTAAAAACGAAGAAATAGTAAAATTAGAAAAATTAAAATATGATTTCTTTAGAGGAACATCTCATGAATTAAAAACTCCTCTTGCAAGTTTAAAAATAATATTGGAAAATATGAAATACAATATCGGAAAATATAAAAATAGAGATTTATATATCGAAAATTGTATTGACATAGTCGATCATTTAACTAGAAGTATTTCACAGATGCTGTCAGTTTCTTCCTTTGAACATTTGAAAAATGATAAAGAAATAATAGTTGTTAATGATATATTAGATGATGTCTTGAAGCAATATATGTTACTTGCAAATCATAGAAATATAAAAGTCAACAATAATCTGAAAAATGAAAAAATCTATATAGGAATGACGGCACTTAAAATTGTACTGTCCAATTTAATAAACAATGCAGTTAAATATTCCGATGAAAATGGTGTAATAAACATCGGAACAAAAGATGATTGGCTTTATATCGAAAATTCATATAAAGATAATGAAAATTTGGATGTAAATAAAATATTTGAAATTAGTTTTAGCTTAAATAAAGAAAACAGTAATGGTCTGGGCTTATACATTGTTAAAAATATTTTATTGAACTACGGAATAAAATACAAAGTAGAAAAAAGTAAAATGGGAATTGCATTTTTGATTGAGCTGTCAGGTAATATGGATAAATAAATGTAACGAATATACATCCACTAATAAAACAGTAAATTAAATTGTATTTGCAAAAAAAAGCAGACATTTTTGTCTGCGTTTTAAGGAGCGTTAAGCTCCTTTTTTAATTTCATCATTTTGTTTTAGTAATTTTTTTCTTATTACTAAGTAGCAACAGATATGTGCGATTGTTGTCAATATCCAAGAGATTGGATATGAAATGTAAAGAGATTCTTGTGTTCTGTAAATTTGAAATATTGTAAATATCCAAATTACTCTAAAAAGACAAGCTCCGGTTAGTGAAACAATCATTGGGAGAATTGAGTAGCCCATTCCTCTTAATGAGCCGACTGTTACATCCATTAGTCCACATAGTAAGTATGTTGCAGAAACGATCTTCATTCTGTTAAGTCCAAAAGTTATTACTTTGGGGTCGTTTGTAAAAATTCCAAGTAAAAAATCTCCACATATATATGCACCGATTCCAAGCACAAGTCCTACGACTGAAACAATGGCAAGTCCTTGTAATAAAATTTTATCTATTCTATGATATTTTTTTGCTCCCATATTTTGACTTGTAAAACTTAGAGTTGATTGGTAAATTGAATTCATTGACATATATACAAAGCCTTCAATATTTATTGCGGCTGTATTTCCTGCTATAACAAGTTGCCCAAAGGTATTTATTGAAGATTGAATTAATACATTTGAAATACTAAATACGATTCCTTGAACACCTGCCGGTAGTCCGATTCTTAAAATAGTTTTAACTTTTTCTTTTTGTAATTTTATTTTTTTAATATCCAAGTGCATATATCCTGTACTTTTTTTCAAAAATAATATCATCATAATTGCTGAAATATATTGTGCGATTATTGTTGCTATCGCAACTCCTTCAACACTCATCTTTAAAACTATAACAAAAAATAAATTTAGGACAACATTTACTATTCCTGAGGTGATTAAAAAGTATAGCGGTCTTTTAGTATCTCCGATTGAACGTAAAAGTGCTGCTCCAAAATTGTATAAAGCTGCAGCGGGACTTCCTAAGAAAAATATTTTCATATAAAGTACAGATAGGTCGATTATTTCATTTGGCGTTCCCATAAGTTCAAGCATAGGTCTTGAGGCGATAATTCCTACAAAAAGCAAAATTGTTCCAGCAATTATTGCAAGTCCAATTGCATTGTGAACAGTATCTGATGCGTTTTTGTAATCTCTTGCTCCACAATATTTTCCCATTGTAACGCTTATTCCCATAGAAATTCCAATCAGCAAACTGATTAATAAATTTATTAAAGAAGAAGTAGCACCAACTCCTGCAAGAGCAGTGCTACCTGAAAAACGCCCAATTACTATTATATCTACTGTATTAAAAAGTAATTGAAAAACACTTGTAAAAATAATTGGAATTGAAAAAAATATCATTTTTTTCAAGGTCTTTCCATTTATCATATCTATTTCATTGCTTTTAACCATTATATCCTCCGTAAAAAGTCTAAAATCATTCTAAATATAATATCATATATTCACACTTTTTGCAATGATAAAAGAGAAACAAAATTTATTTTTTAGTTTATTTGTTGAAATATATGAGCATATAATTATTTTAAAATTAAAGATATTAAGAGAATAATTTAATTTACTAATTCAAATTGTTTTAATTTTCGGTCAAAATAATTAGTAATAATATAAGATATAGTTTATTTTAAATAAAATAGGGTATTAATATAGTGAATAGATATAATTAAAAAAATTAGTTTGTTTAGTATTTTAATTTATTTATAAATATAATTTAAAAGAGAAAAATTTATGATTTGGTCACTTATTATTGGAGGGTTAATAGGTTTTATAGCTGGTGGAATAACTAAAAAAGGTGGAGCAATGGGAATAATCGCTAATATAATAGCAGGATTGTTAGGTTCATCTGTTGGTCAAGCGTTGTTTGGAACATGGGGTCCTAAATTAGCTGGTATGGCAATAGTTCCATCTGTATTAGGAGCAGTAATTGTTATTGCTGTAGTATCATTTTTCTTTGGTAAAAAAGAATAATTTAATTTATAGAATATTTATTAAAATAGAATAATATATAAAATGAAAGGGGAATAATTATGTCAGTTAAAGAAAAATTAGATCAAGTTAAAGGTTCAGTAAAAGAAAGCGTTGGAAAGCTAACTGGAGATAAAAAAACAGAAAAAGAAGGAGCTACTGAAAAAGTAATTTCAAAAGTTAAAGAAGTAGCTGAAGATGTTAAAGACGCTGTAGAAGGAACAATCGAAGGTGTTAAGAATATGGTAGATAAAGATAAAAAATAGTCAATAAAAAAGAAGCGAATATTCGCTTCTTTCAGACTGATGACAAAGGTGCCAATGATTGCTCATTGACACCTTTGTCATCAGTCTGAAGGAACCTGTGGGTTCCTTAAAAAATACTTAAACAATATAAGTAAATAAATGTTGTAAATATTGATGCGAAAACTGTTAATACCATATTTTCAGTTATATATGAAACAATCGCTGAAATTGTGATTGTTACTATAATCATCAATCTGTTATATGGGTCAATAGTTAAAACTTCTTTTAAGATTAGTACCGTCATTGACGTGAAAGGTACAATTTTAAAGAAAATCATCAATCTTTTATTAAAAGTTTTTCCTCTAAGAAAGAATAATGGAAGAACTTTTGGAATTATTGTTATCGCAGCTGCAACTAATGTAGCTACAACATAGTAAGCATATCTATCCATAAATTTCTCCTTATCCTTTTATTTCTTCTTTATCTTCTAAAGTTTCATCACCAATTAAGAATATACCAACTATTGAAGAAAGGATTATTGAGACGACAATATCCCAACCCATAGGGAATAAATTTGTATAGTAAATAATGGAATATATAATCCCTGTTGCAATGACAACTCTAATTGTTACCATATGTTTTTTTACATTTGGAACGAGTATGGCAACAAATAGTCCAAGTAATCCCATACTAAATGAGGCTTTTAAATACATCGGTAAAAAATCACCTATATAATAACCTACGATTGTAAAAATTCCCCAAACAAAATATGGAGGAATTTGCACTCCTAATGCAAATTTTGTGTTTACTTTATCTTTGTTAAATGAAAGTATTGAAAAACTTTCATCTGTTAATAACCAACCCACGATCGGAAATGCTAAATGATTCACTTTATCTACTGTCGCTCCAAGTGATGCAGACATTAAAAACAGTCTTGAATTTAGTAAGAATACAGAAATTGCAATTCCAAGAATCGGAACTCCCGACATTATAAATCCGACCAACATAAATTGTGCTGCTCCTGAATACAAGACAAATGAACTTAAAAAAGCATGTACTAAACCTGCTGTACTTGTATTACATAGAATACCAAAAGTAATAGCAGACGGTATATAACCTATCAATATAGGAATTGAGTGTCTAACACCCAACATATAATCATTTTGTTTTGATTTCATATCTTCCCCCGTAAAACAATAAGAAATCTAATACTCTATCTCTCTTCTATCTTCTAATGCTTTTAAAAATGTAAGCTCATCATAGCTATCTACACTTCTACCTATCGGAATACCATTTGCAATTTTAGAAATTTTCAAATTTTCAAATTTTTTCAACAAATCTACTATATAAAGCTCAGTCAATTCACCGTCAATAGTTTGACTTATGGCAAAGACAATCTCTTTTACATTGCCATTTTCGATACGGTCTAAAAGAGATGCTACATTTAAATCATCTAAAGTTATTCCCTCTCTTGGAGTAACAAGACCGTTTAAAATGTGGTAAGTGCCTTTATAAACCTTCGTTTTTTCCAAACTAACAACACCTTGAATATCCTCAACAACAGTTATAATCGACTTATCACGCTTTTCATCTGCACAAATATTACAAATTTCATCTTCAGTTAAATTTCCACAAATTTTACAATGATGAGTATTTTTTTTCATATTTATAAGACTTTTTGCAAATTCAATCGTATAGTCATCGTCCATTTCTAAAATTTTTAAAGCCATTTTAGTGGCTGATTTTCTTCCGATAGTAGGAAGTTTTGACAAGTAATGAATAACTTCATCTATCGATTTTGTATAATTATTCATTTTATAATCCTGGGATATTTATTCCGCCAGTTATTTTATTTATTTCTGAATCATGTTTTTCTTGAGCTTTTCTATTAGCCTCATTAACAGCTGTTATGATTAAATCTTGTAACATTTCTATATCATCCGGGTCAACAACCTCAGGAGAAAGCTTTATACTTAAAACTTCCTTTTTGCCATTAACAGTTACTTCAACAGCTCCACCACCGGAAGTAGCTGATACTTCTTCTTCATCTAAAAGCTTTTGAGTATTTTCTAATTCTCTTTGCATCTTTTGCATTTGTTTCATCATATTACCCATATTCATTCCACCACCGAATTTAGGGAAACCACCTTTAGCCATAAAATACCTCCTAAAATAAAAAATATTTAAAAATTATTTATTCAAAATTTTGCAATTAAACTCATTTTTAGAAATCTAATAACAAAATAATTATACCATTTTTTTTATTTAAAATCAAATTTTTACAATACTTAGATAAAATATAAGCAAAGTTTTTGCAAAATTAAAAGTAAAAGCTATTGTGAAATTACACAATAGCTTTATATGTTTTTATTAAATTTTAAGCTACAAAGTTAGCATAAATTGTTAATGAATTTCTTGTAGGCAAATTAACTCTTGTAAAAAACTCATCAAGAATTGCTTTTTCTTTTAATACAAAAGCGTTGTTTTCATCAAGTTTGTAAGAACCAAATTTAAATAAATAGGCTTTACAGTCAATATATAAGAAGTTTTCCTTTGTTACATAGTGAATTTCCTTTACACTTTCGTCAAAAAGTTTTGATACGGTTTTTTTGAAGATAGTTTCTTTAAGAACGTCTTTAAAAGGAGTTAAGTCTATATTTTCATCAACAATTTCATTTTGTTCTTCAACTTGTGGCTCTTGCTTAGCTGAAATTTTTTCTTCTTTTTCAATATTTTCAGTATTTTTTTCGCCTATGTTTTCTTTTGTTTCAAAAGGATTTTCGTTTTGCAAAATTTCATTGTATATGTCAAAAGTTTCATCAGAATTGAAGTCGTCTATTTCATCAGTTTTTTCAGACTTTTCTTCTTTTTTTTCTTCTGCTTTGTTTTCTACAACTTCTACTTTTAAATTTCCACTTTTGATAATTTTTTCAAGAGTTTCGATTCTTTTTTCAAGCTCTGATTTTTCTTTTTTAAATGAATTTATTTTTATGATTAAAAGTTCAGCTAATGCGTTTTGCATATCACTTTTTTTCATTTTGTCCTCAGTTTCTAAAAGATTTTCTAAAATGAAAATAAGTTCTTCAATAGTAAATTTATTTGCGTGTTCTAAATATCTTTTATATTCGACATCATTTAAAGAAGTTAAGCTTTTTTCGATGCTTTTTACCAAAATTATATTTCTAAAATGCTTAACTAAATCTACTATTATGTTATAAGGAGTCTTTCCATTTTTAACTAAGTTTCTAAAAATTTCTATGGTTTCATTCTTTGAAGAATTTAAAATTGACTTTGAAAATTCAAATAACATATTTAAATTTACAAGACCCAAACATTCATTAATATCCTCAACAGTTATTTTTTCCTTTCCTGTTGCAACTACTTGGTCTAAAAGACTAAGAGCATCTCTCATCGCTCCGGAGGAAAGCTCTGAAATTAAATTAACCCCGTCAGATTCTATTTCGACATTTAGATTTTTTAAAATGTAATTTATATTTTGGACTATATTTAAATTGTCAATTCTTTTAAATTCAAACCTTTGGCATCTTGAAATAATAGTGTCCGGAAGTTTGTCAATTTCAGTTGTAGCAAGAATAAAGATTAAATGCTTTGGTGGTTCCTCCAAGATTTTTAAAAGAGCATTAAAACCCTCATTTGTAATCATATGAGCCTCATCGATTATATACACTTTGTATTTTACAAGTTGTGGGGGATAGATTACTTTTTCTTTTAATTCCCTTATATCGTCGATACGTCTATTACTTGCTGCGTCCATTTCTACAACTTCAAGAGCTTTGTCATTTAAAATCATTTTACAATTTTCACATTCATTACAAGGATTACCGTCGATTGGATTTAGACAATTTACTGCACGAGCAAAAATCTTTGCGCAACTTGTCTTTCCGGTACCTCTAATGCCTGAAAAAAGATAAGCATGACCTAAGTTTCCTGTTTTTATTTGATTTTTTAAAATTTCAACAATATGATTTTGACCAACGACTCTTGTAAAGTCCTTTGGTCTAAATTCTCTATAAATAGCTTGTTTCAAAATCTCACCTCTAAGTTTATGTTATTAATATTGTTTGTTTTTTATATAATTCTAGGGCAAATTTTATTATACCACACTTCTTTTTATATTGCCACTAATAGAAATTTAACAAAGTTATTTATAAATAAATCACTTTAAAAACATAGTTTTTAACATTGACAGTTGTTTTTATTTTTTATAAAATATTTATAGAGGGAGAGGGATAAAATGAAAAAAGATAAATTATTTACTAGAATTATTATGACCTTAGTAGGTATGATTATACTTGGAATAGGTGTTTTTTTTACAATACAAGCAAACTTGGGGGTTGACCCTGCAAGTACAGTAGAACTTGGAATGGTGAAACATTTGGGAATTAGTTATGGAACTTGTGCAGGAATTTTTAATATAGTATTTTTAACTATAATATTTTTTGTGGATAAAAAATATATAAATATAGCATCAATCTTGGCTATTTTTAGTATAGGCTATACAGTTGAAGCAATGAATTACTTTTTCGGTTGGCTTAATTTAAGTTCTTTAAATTATATTTATAGAATCATAATTTGCCTTATCGGAGCTTTTATTGTTGCTATCGGTGTTACCGTTTATATTTTTGCTGATTTGGGTGTTGGAGCGACAGATGGAATTTCTGAGCTTATAAGCGATAAGACAAAATATTCTTACAGAAATGTTAGAGTTATTTCTGATTTTCTGCTTGTTGTAACAGGATATTTACTTGGAGGAGTTGTAGGACTTGGAACTTTAATTATAACTTTTTCAGTTGGACCATTTATTCAATTTATAAGAAAAGTTATTTCACCATTTTTGAAGAAAATTTTAGGTGAAGAAATGGTGGATAATGTAAATTCTGATGAAAAAAATTTTGAAAAAGAAATAGTTGCTTAAAATAGGGGGGGGAACCCTATTTTTTTATTATGAAATAACAAGGTTCTCGGGCACCTACCCGATGCAAAGCATCGTGGAAGGGTGAGGTTCTTATTATGAAATAACAAGGTTCTCGGACACCCACCCGATGCAAAGCATCGTGGAAGGGTGAGGTTCTTATTATAAAATAAAGATTGCATTTTATCAAGGAGGTTTTTATGGATATTTTAAAATTAGTTAAAGAAAAAGAAGAAGAAGTTATAAAGATAAGACGTGATTTGCATCAAATTCCGGAGTTGGAATTGGAACTTCCACAAACTATGGAATATATCTCAAAAGTTTTAGATAAAATTGGAGTTAATTATAAAAAGTTATTAAATGAAAATGCAATAGTCGTTCAAATTGACGGAGCACAAAGTGGGAAATGTATTGCTATAAGAGCAGACAGTGATGCTCTGCCTGTTGTTGAAGAAACGGGACTTCCTTTTGCATCTACAAATGGAAATATGCATGCTTGTGGGCATGACGGACATACTGCAATGGCACTTGGAGCTTGTATGATTTTAAATGAAAATAGGGATAAGTTAAAGGGAAGTGTAAAAATATTTTTCCAACCGGGAGAAGAAACACCCGGAGGTGCTTTACCTATGATTGAAGAGGGTTGTATGGAAAATCCGAAGGTCGATGCAGTCATAGGACTTCACGAAGGTTGTTTAATTCCTATTGAATATGGAAAAATCGGCGTAAAGAGTGGTGCTATTATGGCATCAGCAGACATTTTTGAACTTTATGTAAGAGGTAAGTCATCTCATGCAGCGACTCCTCATCTTTCAGCTGACCCGATTGTAGTTGCATCAGAAATTGTTCTTGGACTTCAAAAAATAACTTCAAGGGAAATAAATCCACTTTCAAATGCAGTTTTAACTATTGGAATAATAAATGGAGGAACTGCTCATAATGTAATTCCTGAAACGGTTTATATAAAGGGAACGGTCAGAACTTTAGATGAAAATGTTAGAAAATTTATAGCCAAGAGGATTGAAGAGATTGCAAGTGGAATCGCAGGAGCATATAATTGTGAGGCTGAAACAATTTATCACTTTATGTATCCGGTTGTTATGAATGATGAAAAATTTACAGAATTTTTTATAGAAAATACAAAAGAAATTTTAGGAGAGGACTCCGTTGAAATCATAGAAAACCCAAGTATGGGCGGTGAGGACGTTGCATATTTCTTGCAAAAAGCAAAGGGAACATACTTTATGTTATCAAATCCAAAAATTTATGAGGATAATAAAATATATCCACACCATAATAGCAAATTCGACGTGGAAGAAAGTTTATTCTACAAAGGAATGTGTGCAGTTTTAGGAACTGTTTTTAAATATTTAAGTTAAAAAAAACGGATTGCGTATTTGCAATCCGTTTTAAATTTCTATTCATATATTAATTCATCTAATTCAGCATTGAACATAGGTTCTATTGTGATTATCACTGTTGATGTTAACAAAATGATGATGAAAGAAATAAGCATATACAAACTAATTCCACCAAATACAACTTCATCTGTAAGCATAGCCACTCCTATACCCCAAACAACAAATATCATTGTTGGAATAACTAAAAGTATAAAAGGAATAACTCCGGCTAAAAACTCCCAGCCGAATAAACTTAATTTTTTTCCATCCATCTCATCTTTAGCCCCTATGAAACACTCACCGTTACTAATAGTTGGGTCTGATACTTTTATATAAATAGCTCTTTGATATTCTAAAGCTTTTATGATTCCCGGAATTACAAATAGTAAAGTCCAAAGTAATGTTTTAAATAATATCATTAATATTAATGTAAACATATCAAAACCAAAGTTAAATATATTCTTAAATGCACTAATTACTGAAGGAGATCTGTTTTCTTTTATCGCACTATAAATTTCAATATTTATATATTTATAAAGAATTGATGAAAGTATAGTCAATAAAAGTGATATAGGGAAAATAAGTTTTACCTTAAATAAAACTTTAAAAAGCGCAGGCAAAATATTTCCGTCTTTTAGAGTTTCTTTGATTGAAATTACAGGGTTTTCACCATTTGCTACCATAGTTGAAACAAATGTAATCAAAAGCATACTCCAAAAGTGTCTTTTTACAAAATCAATACTTTTAACAAAAATGTTTGACATAAAATCTCCCCCTTAAATTTTAAATTTGTAGGTTTTAAATATTACTTAACTTTATCTGCAACTGCTTTTGCAACTGTATCAGCTACATTTTCTTCAAATGCAGATACTATTATATAATCTTCTCTAATCTTGTCGTCCGGAATCATACTTGCAAGTCCGTAAGATGCAGCAAGTTTCATTTCTTCAGTAATTTTTTTAGCTTTTGCTTGTAATGCACCTTTGAAAATTCCAGGGAAAGCAACTACATTATTAATTTGGTTAGGCATATCTGATCTACCTGTTGCAGCAACTCTTGCTCCGGCTTCTTTTGCATCTGCATAAAGAATTTCAGGTTGTGGGTTTGCCATTGCAAATACGATTGCGTCTTTATTCATTGAGGCTACCATTTCTTTAGTAACTAAGTCTTTTTGACTAACTCCGATGAATACGTCAGCTCCAACGAAAGCTTCTTTCATTGTCATATCTTTTTGTTCTTTATTTGTAATTTCAGCTAATTCTTTTTTTACAAAATTGTAGTTTTCGATGTGTTTTTTATTTATTGCACCTTTTGAGTCGAATGCGATTACATTTTCAACACCTAGCATCATAATTAATTTGATGATTGAGTAACCGGCAGCACCTGCTCCTGAAACTACAACTTTAATATCTTTAGCTTCTTTTTTAACTAATTTTAAAGCATTGATTAAAGCTGCTGTAACAACTATTGCAGTACCATGTTGGTCATCGTGGAATACCGGAATATCAAGTTCGTCGATTAATGTTCTTTCGATTTCAACACATCTTGGAGAAGAAATATCTTCAAGATTGATTCCACCGAATGTTGGTGCAAGAGCCTTTACGATAGAAATAATTTCTTTAGGGTCTTTTGTATCTAATACGATAGGAACAGCATTTACTCCACCGAATTTTTTAAACAAACAACATTTTCCTTCCATAACCGGCATAGCAGCTTCAGGACCTATATCTCCAAGACCTAAAACAGCAGTTCCGTCTGAAATAACAGCGATAGTATTTGCTTTACTTGTGTATTTATAAGCTAAAGAAGTGTCTTTGCTTATTTCCATACAAGGTCTTGCAACTCCCGGAGTATAGGCATAAGTTAAATCTTCTGCATTTTCTAATTTTGCTTTTAATTCTGTTGACAATTTTCCTTGCCATTGTTCGTGAAGCGCTAAGGCTTTTTCGTAAACGTCCATTTTTTTCTCTCTCCTTTTAATAAAACATTTATTTAATTTTAATATACTACAAAGACTTTAAAAAGTCAATGATTATATTCAAATTTTAACCTAAAAATTCCAAGACCTTAAGCATCTTGGAATTTTTAATTGTGAAATTTATCTATCCAAAAAATATTGGAACTAAGAATGATGCTAATAAAATTATGAAAGCACCACCAAGTCTTGATGAAATTTGTGCAAAAGGCATAAGTTCCATTCTATCTGATGCAGTTAAAACTGCAACGTCTCCTGTTCCACCCATATTTGCCATACAAAGTCCAGCTGTAATTGCTGATTCTACAAAGTAGAAACCTACAAGATGTCCGATAACTCCAGCTCCAATGATTGCCCCAAGTACAACTAATGCACAAAGAACTAAGTATTGGAATGAGAATGAACTGATGATTTGACCTAAGTTTGTATAAGCAATACCGATTCCAAGCATAAGTGCGCTTGTAAAGTTCTTAGCAACGAATGAATACCAAATTTCTGCCGGCTTAATAACTTCTTTAGGAAGTAAATTCAACATTTTTACTATTGCAACAGAAATAATCATCCAAGCATAAGTGTGAATATTTACTCCTAACATTTTCATTCCAAGTGCAATTAAAGAACCTAGAGTATAGAAAGAAGTTGCAACTATAATTCCGGCACCGTAGTCAATAACAGTAGCTTGTGAATTATCTTCTTCGTTTTCAACTTTGAAATCATCTCCTGTATTTCTAACTAACATACCATTTCCAGTTAATTTAGGGAATGATTTACCTAATCTATTTAAAAGTCCACCGGATACTATTGCAAGTGCATTTCCAAGAGCAACAGCAGGAACTAATTTAGCTAAGATTATATCAGTATCAACGCCTAAAGTAGGAGCGAAAACTTTTGAAATAGGAACAGCGCCTGCACCCATTCCACCACCCATAATAGGAATACCTATATAAGCAGTAGTTTCTTTAAAGCTCATTCCAAAGAACATTCCACCGATTGCAACAAAAAGTAATGAAAGGGCAACGGCACCTAATATACAAGGTAAATATCTTAAACAAGCCTTGATTAAAAGTTTTCTATTCATTCCTAGAATAGAACCTGTGATTAATGCAGCGATATAAAAATCTAAGAAACCACCTGATTTCATAAATGTTGTAGTATTCTTTATAACGCTCTCAGGAGCAACTTTAAAATAAACAATAGCAGCTCCACCAAAAATACAAATAATTGCTCCACCACCAAAAAATGTATTAATTATCGGAGTGTGATTTCCAATTAAATTGAATAATTCTCCAAAAATCATTAATACAAGAAATGCTCCAATCATACCTGATGGTAATGTGTTTGTGTAGATTGAAACTATACTTAGGACTAAAGCTATCACATAAAATGGAAGTTTTAATCCTGAAATTTTTAAATCTTTCATAAAAGACCCCCTTCTAAAAATTTTTGATATAAAATTAAAATCTAATACTGTGATTTCAATCAGGTTTTAATTATATAATCATTATAACCAAAAGTCAATAAATATTATCGTAAAATATGAACTTTTTTTCACAAAAGATTTATCTAAGTAAAAGGAAATAGTTATTTTAGTTAATATTTAAAAATGGAATTATATTTAAACGAGGTACTCTACTTAACTTTAGCCACATATCCCTATTGCTTTTTAAAATTTTTTACATTACAATATAATTGGTGATTAAAATGAAAACAAAGAAAAAATATATATGTTCAAACTGTAATAAAGAATCTTTAGGTTGGCAAGGTAAATGTAGTTTTTGTGGTAGTTGGGGAACTATCGAAGAAGTTGAAGTTTCAGTTGTAAAAACTGCAACGAATAAAATTGTTGCTAAGGGAAAAGTTGAAAAGTTAAAAAATGTAAATGTTAATGAAAATGATAGATTTGTTACCGGAATTTCTGAACTCAATCGTGTATTAGGTGGAGGAATTGTTCGTGATAGCGTAAATATTTTAACTGCAAGGCCGGGTTGTGGTAAGAGTACATTGCTTTTACAACTTGCACTTGACTTTGCAAGTAAAAATATAAAAACTATCTACATTTCTGCAGAGGAAAGTTCATCTCAGATAAAATCCAGAGCAAATAGAATTATAAAAGAAATTCCTGAAAATATTTGGATACAATCAACACAAAGTATGGACGAGGCTTTAAGTTCCATTGAAGAGGTTGACGCAGAAATTGTAATTTTAGACAGTATTCAAACTGTAATGTTAAGTTCAATTTCATCAAGAGCCGGTTCTCCAACGCAAACCGTTGAATGTATAAACGAATTGGTTAGGATTGCAAAAAATGATAAAAAACCTAGAGCAATTTTCATTGTTTGCCATATGACAAAGCAAGATGAAATGGCAGGACTTAGAACTCTTGAGCATATGGTAGATTCCGTTTTGCTCTTAGAGGGAGAATCAGATGAAAGTTTAAGAACATTAACAAGTACAAAAAATAGATTTGGAAGAACCGGAGAAATCGGACTTTTTAAAATGGAAGAGTATGGACTTTTAGAAATAAAAAATCCTTCTGAGTTTTTTGTAACACAAAGAGAAAAGGACGTTTGTGGAAGTGTGTTGTCGGTTGTAAAAGAGGGAAGTAGAATGTTGGTCGTTGAGGTTGAAAGTCTGGTTTCACAATCTTTTACTAACTATCCTGCAAGAATTGGAGATAGTTTAAAGAAAGACCAGTTAAATACATTGCTTTCAATCTTAGAAGAAAGAGCCGGTTTTAATTTGTATAATAAAAATGTAATCTTAAAGACGACAGGAGGACTAAAAATTTCAGAGCAATCTGTAAATTTAGCTGTAATAATTTCAGTTGCCTCATCAGTTTTAAATAAAGCAGTTCCAAGAGATAATGTTTTTATCGCAGAAGTTGGACTTACAGGAGAGCTTAAAAAAGTTCCAAACTTAAATGAAAGACTTGTTGAGCTTGATAGAATGGGTTACAAGAAAGCCTATATTTCAAATGAAACGGTGGATATAAAAAATTTAAAAACATTAAAAATAGAAAAGTCAAAGACTTTAAAAGAAGTAATACAAAAAGTTTTTTAGAAAAGAAAATATTAAGTTAATCCTTGCATTTCATTATTTTTTCGCAACGGATTGAAATCTAAGAAACTAGTTATTACACAAGAATATTAAAAGCTGATGAATATTCATCAGCTTTTAAATATTTGTATTAACATATTCATTTATTTTTGAAATTCTAATTTCGTTTATAAAAATATTTTTTTCTTTTAATTTTTTTAAAATTTCTTCATTCATAGAATGAAATATTGCAAATTCTACATTTTTTACAACAATTTCAAAAAGTGAGTTGTTAAGTCTTTTTGAGTGCATATCTATAAAATAACTTTCTGTAAAATTTTCGTCTAAAAAATCTATCATTTTTAGAAGATGTTTGTCTTTTTCGGCATAGTAGTTATTTGATTTTTGGATATTTTCAGTATATTTTTTTAATTTTTTTTTATTGTTCGAGTACAATGTAGATTTTTGTTTAAAAAATTTTGCTAGAATATTGTAATATTGGTAATTATACATTCCTTCTTCCAGCGAGGATATATTTAAAAGTGGTTTCATATTTAGATTTTGTACTAATTCATAATTTTTTTCTAAAAAAGTAATTTTATCTATTTTTTTATCCGAAAGTTCTTGTATTAATTCATTTCTTTTTTTGAAAAAAATTTCAAGTTGTCTTTTTGGTATATTCATATTCACACAAAAAAAAGCATCATTACGATGCTTTTTAAATTTAGTCTAATTTTAGCTCTACACAATTTGCTTTAGCATGATCGCAAAGTTCTTCTTTTTGAATATCAATTCCCATAAAAACTTCAAGATTGTGCTTTTCACAAAATGCCTCTACGTCCTTTTTAAATTCGCAAAGCATATCGCAATCCATTTTGATTATTGAATAAATTCCGTCGATGTAAATTTTTTCCACATCATAGTCTCTTGAAACAATTCCAAAGATAAATCCGAAAAGTTTATCAAGACTTTCTATTCCGTATTCTTTAGCGTTTGTCAATCTAACGCTGTGGTCCAAGCTAAAGATATGAGAATCATCCGTATCAATGAAAATTATATTTCCATTTCCCTTTCTCACTTCTTCGTTAGCTTTGTCTATTAACCATTTAGTTTTTCCGGATCCTGATGGACCAAGTACAAAATTTAACATATAAACCACCCCTTAAATTCTTTTTCTTATTATACCACTTTAAAAAAATTAATACAAGTGTTTTTGTATAAAAAAATTAATAAAAAATATTGAAAAATAAGTATTTTTTATAGAATTAATTTAAATTATTGCAAACGATATTAAACTTAGAGAATATACAAGTTTTTTATAAAGATACCGGCAAAGATATAACTCATTTTATAAAATTTATAAATCTTGATTTTTTTTCTGTTTTGTGATAAAGTAAAATCAGATAATTGTATATAATTTTATGAAATTAAAATAAACTTAAGGAGTATCTGACAAGGAGGATATTATGGCTTTTGTTGAATTTAAAAATGTTTATAAAAAATATAATGAGGGGAAAAGCTCGGAAATTGTTGCAAATCGTGATGTTTCTTTTGAGATTGAACATGGTGAATTTTGTGTGATTGTTGGCCCTTCAGGAGCAGGTAAGTCCACGATTTTAAATATTTTAGGTGGAATGGACGATGCGACAAGTGGAGAAATTTTTATAGACGGTAAAGATATTTGCAAGTTTAATAAAAGACAATTAAATGATTATAGAAGATTTGATGTGGGTTTTGTTTTTCAGTTTTACAATTTAATTCCGAATCTAACAGTTCTTGAAAATGTTGAGCTTGCAGGGCAAATCGTTAAGGAAAGTTTGAGTCCAACGGGAGTTTTAGAGTCTGTTGAATTATCTCATAGGCTTAAAAACTTTCCAAGTCAATTATCAGGCGGAGAGCAACAAAGGGTTGCGATAGCTAGAGCTTTATGCAAAAATCCGAAATTACTTTTGTGTGATGAGCCGACCGGAGCTTTGGACTATCATACAGGGAAGAAAATTTTAGGTCTTTTACACCAAAGATGTAAAAGTACGAATACAACGGTAATTTTAATTACTCATAACAAGGCGATAGCACCGATGGCTGATAGGGTTATCGAAGTTAATGATAGTACGGTTAAAAATGTTATATTAAATAAAAATCCGAAGGATATAAAAGAAATCGAGTGGTAATATGAAAAAATCATTGTTTAAAAATTTTTACAGAACAATTTTTAGGTCGTTTCCAAAGTTTTTATCAATTATGTTTATGATTGGACTGGGAGTTATGGTTTTTGTTGGGCTTAAGATAACTCCATATATAATGAGAAGAAGTGTTGATAAGAGTATAAATGACGGAAATTTATATGATTTTAAAATTTCTTCAAGTTTTGGTTTGCTAAAAGAAGATGAAAATATAATTTCAGGTTTGAAAAATTTAAAAACTCTTGAATATGGATACAGTATCGACCTTAAAGATGAGGATAGAAAAGTTGACTTCGTCATTGAAAATAAATCTGAAAAAATCAGTACCGTTAAAATAATTTCAGGAAAAGATATTTCGAATGAAACGGATATTTTATTGGACGAAAGGCTACAATCCACTTACAAAATTGGAGATGAAATAAATTTTAAAAATGTTGAAAAGTTTGGTATTTTTAAAGATGAAGTAAAAAAATTAAAACATAATAAATTTAAAGTTGTAGGCTTTGTTAAAAGTCCGGAAGTTCTAACTTCATTGTTAAGAGGAACTACTGAAAATGGATATTTAGGTATAATTTCTAAAGAAACTTTTGACTTTAGCCATTTTTCACATGCCAAAATTATTTTTTCAGATTTGAATGATTTAAACAAAAATACAAAAAAATTTGATAAAATGAAGAACACTAAGAGGCTCGAATTACAAGAAAGTTTTAAAAACAGACCTCTTGAAGTTTATGAGCTGATTTATTCTCAAAAGAGGGAAACTTTGGATAAGAGCAAGGAAGAAGTTTCAAAAAATAAGATTGACGTTGAAGAAAATGAAAAAAAATTAAAACAAAATTTTGAAAAATTACAAAATGGACAAAATGATATAAGACGTGCTTTTGCAGATTTGAATTATCAAAAAAATCAATTTGTTCTGCAAATAGATGAAAATAGGAAAAAAATATTGGATTCTATTAATGACTTATATAAAAAAGAAAGTACTATTAAAGAAAAAAAGGCAGAATTACTTGAAAAAAATAATTCTTTGATAAAAAGTAAAAATGAATTGGAAAAGCAAAAAGATGAAATACTTTCAAAGATAATTTCTCTAAAAGAGAATTTACGATTACTTGAAGAAAATTTCAAGTCAAAATTCATTGGAGAAAAAGAATATAAAACAAAAAAAGAGGCAATAGAAAAGAATTTATCTTTACTTAATGAAAATTTTTCTAAACTTCAAAAAGGTTTAGAGGAAGTTGAAAAAAATTTGGGAAATCTATCTTCAGGACTAAAAGAGCTGGAAGAAAATGCTAAAAAAATATCTTCTGGAATTTCTGATTTAGAAAAAGCAAAAAAAGATTTACAAGAAAAATCTGAAGAGGGTTTAAAAAAATTTGATGAATACTATTTACAATTAGTTCAGAAAAAAGAAGAAATACAAAAGAATAATTTAAAATTAAAAGAGGGCAAAGAAAAAATTGAAGATGCAAAAGATAAAATATCAGATGCAGACTCAAAAATTTCTGAAGGAGATGAAATTTTATCCAAACTCATAGAGCCTACCTATAATATTGAGGACGGTTTTAGTAGCTCAGGAACTTCAAATGTATATTTTGCAAGTAATGGAATCTATGGCGTTTCAAATGTTTTTTCACTATTTTTCTATTTTATTGCACTTTTAGTTTCACTTACTACAATGACCAGAATGGTTGACGAAAATAGGGTACAGATAGGAACTTTAAAGGCTTTGGGTTATAGTAATGTGGATATTGCAAAACAATATTTTTACTACGGATTTTTGGCAAGTGTAATCGGTGGAGGAATAGGTTCAGTTTTAGGATTTAAAATAATTTCTCCGCTTGTTTACGGAGCATATCTAAAAGCCTTTATATTTCCAAAAGTATTTGACAGCTATTATTTAGATATTGTATTTTTGGGAATTTTAATCGCAGTATTTTGTACGGCTTTTGTTTCTTATATAACTTGTATAAAAACTTTGAAAGAAAAAATTTCATCTCTTATGAGAGCAAAGGCTCCAAAGAGTGGGAATACTGTTTTTCTTGAAAGAGTGCCTTATATATGGAAAGAACTTTCTTTCTTGCAAAAGGCAACTTTGAGAAATGTTTTTAGATATAAACTCAGATTGTCAATGACAATTATAGGAGTAATGGGTTGTATGGGACTTTTGGTGCTAGGCTTTGGAATCAAAGATAGCTTGGACGGAGTTTCCGATTTGCAATATGAAAAATATACGAAGTATCATAGTTCTGTTGTTTATAATCCAATGGCACTTTCAAAAGATTTGGATAAATTTAACGAGAATATAAAGTCAAACAAAGATATAAAAGAAAGCCTCGATGTTTCAATGGGTGTTGTAAATATAAAATCCGATAAAAAATTTGATGAAAAGATAGGAGTTTTTACAACAGACAATTTGACAGAGTTTTCAAAATTCTTCGGACTGTATAATGGAAATGAAAAAATTGAAAAGTTAGATGACGGAATTTATATAAATAAAAAATTGTCCGAAAAATTTTCTCTTGTCGTTGGAGATGAAATCTCGTTTATAAGTAATAATAAGGAATATAAAGGAGTAGTTGCAGGAGTTTTTGAAAATCACGTTGGTAATTTCTTTGTGATGAATGAAAATACTTATGAAAAAACTTTTTTCAAAAAACCTATAAAAAATACTAAATTGTTGATATTGAATGATGGAAGTAAAGAAAATATCGAAAAAGTTATCAATGAAGTTGAAAAGGATTCTGTCGTTATAAAAGCTACTGATATAAATGTATTAAAGAAAATAATTGACGATGCCTCATACAGTGTAAACTCAATCATCTTAGTAATTGTAATCTGTTCAGGCTTTTTGTCAATAGTTGTATTGTATAACCTTAGCAATATAAATATTTCTGAAAGAAAAAGGGAAATTGCAACACTAAAAGTTTTAGGATTCTATCCGATAGAAATTGACAAATACATTTACAAAGAAACTTTAATACTAACTGTAATAGGAATTTTTATAGGAATATTTGTTGGACATAGCTTGCATATAAATATAATGGAGCAACTTGCAATGGACTCAATCAGATTTTTCAACAAAGTGAAACTTGTAAGCTACATTTACGCAAGTGCCGTAACATTGTTATTTACATTTGTTGTATATTTTATAGTAAAAATAATCTTAAAGAAAGTTCCGATGATTGAATCACTAAAAGATATTGAGTAGAATATTGGAAGATAATAAGCAAGATAATAAGCAAGATGGAGTGATAATATGAGTGAATATAAACCACCTTACTATTTAACTGAAAATATGTTAAGTTTTGTGGCATCTATTTCAGAAAAATTAGGGAAATTGAATGTGTATAATGGATTGGAATCAAAACCACATTTGAGACGTAATAATAGAATAAAGTCAATACATTCTTCTTTGAAAATAGAGGCAAATTCTTTGTCTATTGGAGAAGTTAAGGATGTGTTAGATGGTAAAATTGTTCTTGGACCTGAAAGAGAAGTTCAAGAAGTGAAAAATGCTTATGATGCTTACGATTTAATATCAGAAATTAGCCCATATAGTATAGATGATTTAAAAAAAGTTCATGGAGTTATAACTAGAAATTTAGAGCTACAAGCTGGAGAATTTAGAAGTAGTGGAGTTGGCGTTTTTAATGGAGATAGTTGTATTTTTATGGCGCCACCATTTAAACAAGTCCCAAATCTTATAAGTGATTTATTTTTATGGATGGATGAAAATAAATTTAAAATTCATCCTCTAATAATGGGAGCTGTTTTTCATTATGAATTTGTTTTTATTCATCCATTTACAGATGGAAATGGACGTATGACAAGATTGTGGCACACTTTGATTTTATCAAAGTGGAATCAATTATTTGAGTTTGTGCCGATAGAAAGTCAAATTGAAAAATTTCAATCTGGATACTATAAAGCTATATCTGATAGTCATAGTAATGGAAATTCAAATATTTTTATTGAATTTATCTTAGAGCAAATAGACTTTGTATTAGAACTATTATCTAATCAGGTACAAAGAGTTGATTATAATTTATCAGAATATTTAAAAAAGATGTTAGATGTTATGGAGTTTGGAATTCCTTATTCAACTACAAGTATTATGGAAATGTTAGGGCTTAAATCAAGAGAAACTTTTAGAAAAAATTATTTAAATCCGGCAATAAAATTAGGATTGGTAGTTCGTACAATACCTAATAAACCAAACAGTAAAAATCAAATGTATGTAAAAATATAAAAACATTAAAGCAACCAAATTGAAGTGGTTGCTTTTTTTATAGCTTTTCAATTCATATAATTCTTTACAAAAAAAGGTAATTGATATATAATTATCTTGAGATTATATTCATTATTTTAGGAGGAAAAGAAAATGGTTAGATTACGTTTTGCACCAAGTCCAACAGGATATTTACATATAGGAGGACTTAGAACTGCACTTTATAATTATTTATATGCTAAGCAAAAGGGAGGAAAGTTTTTACTTAGAATTGAAGATACAGACAGAACTAGATATGTTGAAGGAGCTATTGAAAATTTAATTCATGAGCTTAAGTGGTCAGGCGTTGAGGCTGACGAAGGAGTTTGCTTAGACGAAAACGATAAGATTACTGAAGTTGGAGAATGTGGTCCTTACATTCAATCTGACAGAGTTGAAAAAGGAATTTATAATAAATATGCAGAAGAACTTATAGAAAAAGGATATGCTTATTATTGTTTCTGTAGTAAGGAAAGACTTGACGATATAAAGAATCAACAAAAAGCTGACGGAAAGATTCCAAGATATGACGGACTTTGCAAGGGAATTAGCATTGAAGATGCTAAAAAGAGAATTGCAAATGGAGAAAGTTATGTAATTAGATTAAAGTTACCTGAAAACAGAGATATAGTTTTTGAAGATGTTATCAAAGGAAAAATTACAATAAATACAAATGATATGGACGACCAAGTTTTAATCAAAGCTGACGGTTTTCCAACTTATCATTTTGCAGTTGTTATTGATGACCATTTAATGGGAATTACTCATATTGTTAGAGGAGATGAATGGATTTCATCAACTCCTAAACATATTTATCTATATGAGGCATTAGGTTTTGAAAAACCGACTTTTGTTCATTTACCAACAGTTTTAAATAAGAGTGGTAAAAAATTGTCTAAGAGAAATGACGATGCATCTGTTGAAGATTTCAGATTAAAGGGTTATTTACCTGAGGCACTTATAAATTATCTTGCGCTTGTTGGTTGGAGTCCTGAAAGTAATGAAGAAATTTTATCTTTAGATGAAATGGTCGATCAATTCTCTTTTGAAAGAGTTTCAAAATCCGGTGGAGTTTTTGATGTTGATAAATTGGATTGGGTTAACGCTCAATACATTAGAAAAATGGAAATTTCAGAACTTGCTAAACTTGTTAAACCATATTTAGTTGAGGCAGGTTTTGTTAAGGAAGATGTTTGTGAACAAAGACTTCTTCTTATCACAAAGACTTTCCAAGAATCTATTTCAAGACTTCCACAAATAGTTGAACAATCAAGATTTTTATTTGAAGATGTTGAAGTTGAACAAGATGCTGTGGAAATGAGAAATGTTGCTCATATAGAAATTTTGAAAGAAAAAATAAGAGAAGAATTATCTCAAATTGAAGAAATTGACGATGAAGTTGCTAAAGGCTTTATGAAAAAAATTCAAAAAGCATCAGGATTTAAAGGAAAAGATTTATATATGCCTGTTAGAGCATTGCTTACAGGTCAAGTTCATGGTCCTGAACTTTCAAATATTTTGGAAATTTTAGGTAAAGAAGAGGTTTTAAGAAGATTAGGATAGGTTTTTATGAAAAATTTTAGAAATTTCGTAAAAAAGTTTTTTGTATTTTCTTTTATACTGATTAGTATCTTAGCGATACCTTTTTCAAATGCTTTTGCAGATGATTTTTATGAAAATAAAATAAATGTAAAAATTAATAAAGACGGTAGTGCAGATATTGAAAGTATTATGGATTTTAAGCCAACTAAGGGAACTGAATACTATATTCCGATTGAAAATTTAGGAAAAAGTGAAATTAAAGATTTTAAAGTTTCAGAAATTTTAAATGGAAAAGAAATTCAGTATGAATCACTAGGGTTTGGTTGGAATACAAAAGCAAGTAGAGCACAAAAGGCGAAAAAGTCTGGAGTTGTTAAAACTTCAAATGGTTATGAACTTTGTTTCGGCTTTGGAGAATATAAAAGAAATACTTTTGTTTTAAGATATAAAGTTACAAATTTTGTAAAGTTGTTAAATGATTCAGATATGATTTTCTGGAAATTTGTAAATGACAGTTTATCTGCTCCTCCACAAAAAGTTAGTGTTATTATTTCAAAGGAAGACGGAAAATTTGACAATACAAATTCTAAAATTTGGGCTTTTGGTAATAAAGGTAAAATTGAATTTATTGATGGTAAAATAGTTTTTAAAACTTTAGAAGGTCTTAGAAGTTCAAACTATGTAACTATTTTAACTCAGTTAAATAAAGGGGAAATAATTTCCGGAGAAAAAATAAATAAAGACTTTTCATATTATAAAGATATGGCTTTTAATGGCTCACAATATAAAAAAACTACAAAACAAAGTGCCTTCAGTTTTAAAAAATTATATAGATTGTTATATATTTTAGCAATTATACCACTTTTAAGAGGTTCTTTTAAAAGTGAAAGAATTAAAGGTGGATATAAAAAGGGAGATTTTAAAGGAGAATATTATAGAGATATCCCTGAAAAAGAATGGTGGCAATTATCTCACATTTTAAAATGTGCAGGATTTGATGGAGCGGAGTCAATAATTAGAGCATATTTTCTAAAATGGATTCAAGGAAAAGTATTGATACCTATGACTGAGGAAAAAGGCTTTATTTTTAAAAAAGAAGTTTTATCTTTAAAAATCAATAATAAAATAGAGTATGATTTTGAAACAACAGTAGAGAGAAAATTATTTTCTATGGTTGAAAAAGCAGCTAGAGATGATGAAATTCTACAGGAAAATGAATTTACTTCTTATTTAAAAAAGGAAAACAATCAAAGTGCTTTTAAATCTTTACAGGAGTCTATGAAACAAGATTCTTTAAGTTATGCTAGAAAATATGATTTGCTCGAGATGAATGAAAAAGGAAAGTGGACATATAAATATAATGAAAAAGGTAAGAAATTTACTGAACATCTTATAAAATATTATAATTATTTAAAAGATTTTTCATTATTAAGCGAAAGAGAAGTTTCAGAAATAAAAGTTTGGAAAGATTTATTAATTTATGCGACACTTTTTGATGTTGCAGAGGAAGTTCAAAAACAATTAAAGAAATTATCTCCGGAATTTTTAGAAAAGTATGATGTAGATGTGAATTCATTGCATACAGCTATGCTTTATTCCCATGTATTCTCCAATAATTTCTTGGATGCTTATTCAACTGCTGTTGCAAGTTCATCAAGTGGTGGAGGAGGTTTCTCCAGCAGAGGTGGAGGTAGAGGCTCTTTCGGCGGGGGTTCCGGAGGAGGAACTAGATAATTGGATATTAATTTAACATATTTCCATTTTGATAAATCTAAAGTGGTAAATATGATGAAATAAATATTCTTTTACACAAGAATCGTAAATTCATATTTATTTTAACATAATAGAATATATATTTTGAAAGGAGAAAAATTATGACAGCATTATATGTAATTCTCGCACTAGTAGTTCTTTTAGTACTTTGGGTTATAGCAGGATATAATAAACTTATAAGACTAAGAGAAATGGTTAAGAACGCAATGGGACAAATTGCAGCAAATGTTGAATCAAGATGGGACGCTTTAAAATCTTTGATTGATGCAACTAAAAAGTATTCTGAACATGAATCAGAAACATTGAAAAATGTAATTGCACAAAGAGGTGGCGTAAACAGTAACAGTACAGTAAAAGATATTGAGGCTGATAACAATATGTTTACACAAGCTCTTTCAAGACTTGCAGTAGTTGTTGAAAATTATCCGGAATTAAAAGCTAATACATTGTATTTAAATACAATGGATAAAATTGACTCTTATGAACAAGATGTTAAAAATTCAAGAATGGTTTACAATGATACTGTTACTAAATTTAACAGAACAATGTTAGTATTCCCATTGGTTTTAATTTCAAGAATGATGGGCTTTACTGAATACGAATATTTCAAAAATACAGAAACAAAAACAAATCCACCAAGTTGGGATTAGTAAAAGGCACTCAAAAGAGTGCTTTTTTATTATGAAATAACAAGGTTCTAAATTATCCACTCGATGCAAAGCATCATGTAAGGGTGTTTATTGTGTAAAAAATTGTAATGTGTTAAAATCTAATTTAGATAGAGTAAAGAGGTATTTATGAAAAATTTTAGAAAATTTGTATTTTTTATTTTTATATTTGTTGAGATTTTATTAATGCCACTTTCAACCAACTTTTTTTGTGGAAATTTTTATAATTGAAATAAATTTTCAAACTAAAAAGGAAATTTGTGTAAAAAATTATAATCTGTAATTATAAAATGTTGAAAAATTAATATTTTATCAAGTGAAAAATATTTTTATAAAAATAAGTAATAATAATTGATATTATTTAAAAAATATGGTAATATATATAAGGAGAGAAAAATAAATATTCTTCAAGAAAAATTTAGGAGGAAAAGTATGAAAAATAAATTTATGTTATTACTTGCGTTAGTTCTTTCAGTAGGAGTTTTAGGAGCTTGTACAAAGAAAGCTGATGATAAAATGAAAAAGGAAGAAAAGAAAACTGAGCAAAAGGCTGAAAAGAAAAAAGTTATTGCTACAAGTACAATGCTTACAGACTTGGTAAAGCAAATAGGTGGAGATAATTTTGAAGTTGAAGGAATGATGAAAGCGGGGGTTGACCCTCATTTATACAAACCGACTGCTGGAGATGTTGAAAAACTTGAAAAAGCTGATGTTGTTGTTGTAAACGGATTACATTTGGAAGGTCAAATGGGAGAAGTTTTACAAGGTCTAGAAAAACAAAATAAAAATGTTGTAACTGCTGCTAACAATATTCCAAAAGAAGATTTACTTCCTTGGGAAGAAGAAGGTGCAGGTCCAAACGACCCTCATATGTGGTTCAGTATTAAAAACTGGAAAGTTGCCGCAAAGAATGTTGCTGAAGGTTTAAAGAAAACTGATAGCTCAAAATCTGCTGAGATTGATAAAAATCTTGCAAAATATGAAAAAGAACTTGATGAACTTTCTGCTTATATAAATAAAAAAGTTAAAGAGTTACCGGAAAATCAAAGAGTTTTAGTTACTGCTCATGACGCTTTTAACTATTTTGCAAAGGAATTCGGTTTTAGAGTAGAAGCAATTCAAGGAATTAGTACAGAATCAGAAGCAAGTGCAGCTGATATAAAGAAACTTTCAGATTTTTTAGTTAAAACAAAGATAAAAGCTGTTTTTGTTGAATCTTCAGTTCCTAAAAAAACTATTGAATCTTTAGTTGAATCTTGTAAAGCTAAAGGACATGATGTTAAAATTGGTGGAGAATTATATTCCGACTCACTGGGAGATGAAAAGACAAAAGAAAATACTTATATCTCAATGTATAAATACAATATTGACACAATAGTTGACGCTTTAAAATAAACTTTACAAAAATCTCCTAACTATATATACTTATTGTAGTGGGAGATTTTTGTATTTTGGAGGAAAAAAATGAACGATATAGCTGTAAAGGTTGAAGATTTAACTATTGCCTATTATTCAAAGCCAGTTGTTTGGGACGTTGATTTGAATATTAAAAAAGGCAAACTTACTGCGATTTTAGGTCCGAATGGTGCCGGTAAATCGACTTTGTTAAAGGCGATGTTAAATTTGATTCCTATTTCATCAGGAAAAATTTTATTTTTCGATAAAACTTATAAGGAATTTAGAAAAAATATTTCCTATGTACCACAGAGTGAGTCTGTGGATTGGGACTTTCCAACTGATGTACTGGACGTTGTTATGATGGGAACTTATGGGAAACTCGGTTGGATAAAAAGAGCCGGAAAGAAAGAGAAAGAATTATCTTTAGAGGCTTTAAAAAAACTTGGTATGGAAGAATATGTTGACAGACAAATAAGCGACCTTTCAGGAGGACAACAACAAAGAGTTTTCTTGTCAAGAGCATTGGTTCAAGACAGCGAAATTTATTTTCTTGACGAGCCTTTAAAGGGTGTTGATGCCAAGACTGAAAAAGAAATTATGAGAATTTTAAAAGAGCTTAGAGATTCAGGAAAGACTATCGTAGTTGTTCATCACGATTTGCGAACAGTTGAAGAATATTTTGATGATGTTGTACTTTTAAATAAATTAGTTGTTGCATCAGGCTCAGTCAAGGACGTTTTTATAGAAGAAAATATAAATAAGGCTTACAGGGTGTAGATATGAATGGAATTTTAGATTTACTTACGGACTATACTTTTTTGATGATTACAATAGGCTCCGGACTTTTGGGACTTTTAAGTGGAGTTATGGGAGTTTATGTTACGGTAAAGAAACAAGGGCTTATTTGTGATGCAATTAGCCATTCAACACTTCCGGGAGTTTGTATTGCCTTTATGGTGCTTGGAATTAAAAATTTAGAATTTTTACTTTTAGGAGCATTTATTGCTGGAGTTGTATCGGCACTTCTCATTTTTGGAATAGATTTGAAGTCAAAAGTAAAGTTTGATAGTGCATTGGCAATAGTTTTGTCAACATTTTTTGGACTTGGTGTTGTACTGCTTGCACTTATTCAAAGAAAAGCAAATACAAATCAAGCAGGTCTCGATAAATTCATATTCGGTCAAGCCGCTGCATTTTTAAAAAAGGATATTTATTTTTTAATTGGAATAATTATTTTAGTTTTATTTGTAATTTTATTATTCTGGAAAGAGTTGAAGTTATATTCATTCGACCCTGAATTTGCACAAACAAAAGGATTTTCGATAAATATAATGACTGGAATTTTAATAGTTTTACTCGTTATTTCCATTGTAATGGGAATTCAATCAGTTGGAGTAATTCTTATGAGTACAATGCTTATTGCACCACCGGTTGCAGCAAGACAATGGACTGACAAATTTAATATTATGATGATTTTATCAGGAATTTTCGGTGCGTTTTCAGGAATAGTCGGTTCATTTATAAGTATGTACTACAAAGGCTTGTCAACCGGACCTGTCATAACGATAGTTGCAAGTATAATTGTATTTTTCAGTATATTATTTTCGCCGAAAAAAGGAATTTTGTTTGTTAAAAAGAGAACAATGCAAGGAGGGACTAAATGCGACAATTAGAAATTTTAATAGCTGTTAGTTTAGTTTCAGCTGCTTGCTCATTGCTTGGACCATTTTTGATTCTTAGAAAAATGTCAATGATGATAGATTCCATAACACATACAATTTTGCTTGGAATTGTAATTGCATTTTTCATTACAAAAGATTTAACAAGTCCTTTATTGATTGTTGGAGCAGGACTTGTTGGAATACTTACTGTATTTTTAACAGAACTCATAAATCAAAAGACAACTTTACACGAAGATGCATCAATCGGACTTGTATTTCCTTTTTTATTTAGTATTGCGATAATAATAATTTCAAAATTTTTAAGAGGAGTACATTTGTGTATTGACTCCGTTTTGGTCGGAGAAGTTGCTTTCTCTGTAATTCCAAGAATAGAATTTTTTGGATATGAGGGCTCAAAAGTTATTTTTGTTATGGCAGTAATATTTTTAATAGATTTAATTTTTATTGGAGTTTTCTTTAAAGAATTAAAAATTTCTACATTCGATAAAAATTTGAGTTTGATTTCAGGCTTTGCACCTGCTGTTATCTATTACGCTTTAATGAGTTTAGTTTCAATTACAACAGTTGGCGCTTTTAACGCCGTTGGTTCAATTCTTGTAATTTCATATATGGTTGTGCCGTCTGCTTGTGCATATCTTTTGACTCACGATTTAAAGAAGATGATAGTTATAAGTGTATTTGTCGGAGTTTTAAGTAGTGTGTTGGGATTTTACTGTGCATATATTTACGACCTTTCAATCGCCGGAACAATAGCAGTTGTAAATGGAATAATCTTTTTCTTGGTATTCATATTTGAGCCGAGAAACGGAATTATAAGAAAGATTGTAAATGAAAGTAGAAAAAGAACTGAATTTGCAGAGGTTACAATGCTATTGCATATTATAAATCACGAAAATACAGAGAATGAAAAAGTTGAATGTAATATTTCAAAAATAAATGAGCATTTGTGTTATGCAAAAAATAAATTTGAAAAAGTTTTAAAGAGTATTATAAATAAAAAACTTGCCTATATAGATAATGACATTATAAAAGTTACAGATATGGGCAGAGAAAAAACCTTGAATAAATTTGATGAATGGATGAAGTAAAATAGAGAGAATAAACTTTTGATTATCATTTATCTTTATTTAAATTTGCGAAGCGATTATTTCGAAAAATTAATAAAAAATTAAAAGAGAGACAATTTTTCATAAAAAATCTCTCTTTTTTTGTGTAATTTAGATAATATTAAATACATAAGATAAAGTATTTTAGGTTTACATTTGTAAATGATGTGATATAATTGAAGCGTAAAATAAATACAATAGCATAACTAATTACCGAAAAATTTAGTAAAGGAGAAAAATTATGAAAAAGAAGGAAAATTTTTATTTAATTAAATAAAAATTATTATAGCAAGAAAGTGTAGGAAATAAAGTGAAAGAGGAAGATATAGGTATTAAGTATTGTAGAAATTTTATTGAAAATAAAAACAATTATATTAAATATTTAGGTGTTTCAGAAAAAGGACAATACATTTTTATAGAAGAAAATAAATATGTATATAAAATAGATTATGATTATAATTTAGATATTGTAGAAATAAAAAAAATAAAAATTGATAATCAAGTTGATTATTATGTTGAGTCAAAAAATGGTGCATATTATTATTCTAAAAGAGATAATTCAATATATAAATATGAAGAACAATTAAAGAAAAGATGCTTAAGAAAAAGTTTTTATAGTTTAGAAAGTGATGAAAAGTTAATACATTTAAAAGTAGTAAATAATAATATTATATTTTCTACTACAAAATTAAGATTAGTTTTTTTGAGTTTAGAAACTTTTAATGTTGATAAAATAATATATCTTGATAAAAATTTTTTTATAGAACCTTTTTGGTTTGAAATTTTAGATGAAAGAATATTGCTAGTTGATGCATCTGCGAATTGTGTACATGAAATTAGTTTTAGTGGTGAAATTTTGTGGACATATGGTAAATATGATGATCCAGGATATGAAAATAATAGATTGTTTATACCTGTTTCTGCCATGAAATATAAAAACGAATATATAATTTCAGAACAAAGAGGTCATAGGATTATAAGTGTTTCTAAAAATAAAGAGATTTTAAAAATATATGGTAATACATCTAAAGTCGGTAATTTAAAATATGGCTTTTGGGCTCCGTCTATAATGGGATATTATGGAGATAAAATTTTAATTGCTCAATGTAAAGGTTCGAATCTTAATATTATTTTATTAAATACAAAAACTGGGAAAACTAAATCAGTTTATGGTAATTCCATAATAGAATCTTCTATTTTTAATTTTCCTAGAGTGATAGCATGGTCAAAAAAATATAAACTATTAACTATAGCCGATAGTGGAAATAATGAGATAAAAATAATGAAAAATAATAAAGTATTAACAGTATTAACTAAATTTAATGGGAAGGGTCTTCAATTTCCAAGATATGTTAGTTGGAATGATGAAAAATTATTGATTACAGATAGTAAAAATCGTAGATTAATATATTATGATTACCAATTAAAAGAATATATTGAGTTTAGTTCTGAATTGTTTAATAATAATTTTGATAAAAAGGACTGGTTACAATCAGCTATTTTAAAAGATAATTATTTATTAGTATCATCTTCAAACAAATTTGTGGTATATTCAATTGAAAATTATAATTTAATATTTGATAGTTCTTTAGTAAATTATAAATTTAAGGATATACATAGTGTGAGTTTTTCTTCTTTAACTAAATTTTTAGTTGCTGATACTGGTAATAATGCTGTTGTTGAAGTAAATATAGATAAAAGTTTTAAAGTTATAAAAAATGTAAATTTAAATGGGCATCATATTAAGTTAAAAAAGCCTAGATATTTTTGTAAAGAATTTAATAAGTATCTAATTGTAGATAGCGGTAATTCTAAGGTTTATATTATTGATAATATTAATGATATGAATGTATTATCTTGTATTGGTGAAAAAAGAGGTTTAGGTTATAAAAGATTTTCATTGCCAAGATGTGCTTGTTTTAAAGATGATAAAAATATATTTATATCCGATACTGATAATCATAGAATAGTTTTAAGAAATATATAGTTAACTTATTTGTTGTTTTAATTATACAGGATATTCTCTTTTTTGTTTGTTTCGTTTTTGTTATGTTTTAAATATTTAAACAATAGTTTATATTTTTACTTTTATATATATCAATGTTGTTAAAAGGAAATTATTTTGTTAAAATATTAAAAAATTGTAGATTTTTTTATAAAAATTTAGTATAATCAGTTTAGATTGTTTATACAATTAAAAATATAATATTTTTCATTAGGAGGATTTTATGAGAAAAAAATTTTTAGCACTTATGCTATCTGCATTAATGATTGGTGCTACTGCTTGTGGAGCAAAGACAGAAAAAAAAGATGAAGTAAGTAACAATATGAAATCAAATGAAGAAGTTACAGGTAAGGTAAGAATCTATACTTCAATGTATGAAGATATAATAGATAATATGAAACCTGCTCTTAAAAAGAAATTCCCTAACTGTGAAGTTGAATTTTTCCAAGGTGGAACAGGTACTTTACAAACAAAAGTTGCAGGGGAAATTGAGGCGGGAAAACTTGCTTGTGATATAATAATGGTTGCAGAACCATCTTATGCTTATGAGTTAAAGGAAAAGAAGATTTTACATAAATTTGATATCGAAAACAAGGATAAATTAGCTTTCGAATATGATAAAGAAGGTTATTGGTATCCTGTTAGAATTTCTAATATGGTATTAGCTTATAATCCTGAAAAAACTAAGAAGGAAGACATTGCTCAAAGTTTTAAAGAATTTGCAGAAAAAGAAACATTGGCAGGAAAAATATCAATGTCAGACCCATTAAAATCAGGTACAGCTCTTGCAGCAGTTAGTGGATTGAAGGACAAATATAATGAAGAATATTTTACAAAATTAGCTAATAAAAAAGTTGCTGTTGAGGCAGGAAGTGTAGCTTTAGCTAAACTTGAAACAGGAGAAATGGATGAACTTATGATTCTTGAAGAGTCAGTTCTTAAGAAGAGAGAAGAAGAAAAATCACCTCTTGAAGTTATTTATCCTAAAGACGGAACAATTGTAGTTCCTTCACCAATTATGGTTGTAGATGAAAAATTAACTGAAAATAAAAATACAAAAGCAGCTGAGGCCATTTCAAAATGGTTCTTATCAGAAGAAGGTCAAAAATATATAGTTAAGGGCTGGATGCACTCTGTATTAAAAGATTTCTCTGAAATTCCTTATGATGCAATCAAAACTTCTGAAATAACTGGAAATAGTATAAAAGTTAAATGGGAACAATTAGTTAAAGATAGAGATGGCTTAAGAAAAATGTTTACTGATACAATCGGTAAAAAATAAATTCACAGAATAATTTGAAATTATTGTTTCAAAATAAAAAAATATAACGGGGGGAGGAAACTCCCTCTTGTTAATGAAAGGTTATTTTATGCAAAAGACAGAAAGAAAATTTAAATTAGATATAAAGTGGATAATAATGTTGTCGATAGTTGCGCTTTTAATTGTTTTTGAAGTTTTTCCACTTTTGTATCTTTTTGTTAAGTCCGTATTTCCAAATGGAAGTTTTACTCTTGAGGCTTTCAAAAGAGTATATAGCTATGATGCAAACTTTATAGCTGTAAAAAATACTATTATAACGGCAGTTGCAACAACTTTTTTTGGAATGTTAATAGCTTTTCCTCTTGCATTTTTAGTAGGAAGAACTAATTTATACGGAAAAAAAATATTTAGAACTATGTTTGTTATTACATATATGGTTCCTCCTTATGTAGGAGCAATGGCTTGGCTTAGACTTTTAAATCCAAGGGTTGGAACTTTGAATATGCTTATTCAAAAAGTATTTGGGCTTAGTCAACCAATTTTTAATATTTATAGTGTATGGGGAATGATTTGGGTTCTTACTTGTTTTTATTATCCTTATGCCTTTATAACAATTTCTCGTGCAATGGAAAAGATGGATCCTTCTCTTGAAGAAGCTGCTAGAATTTCGGGTGCAAGTCCTTTAAAGACTTTATTTACAGTTACAATTCCAATGATGACACCAAGTTTAATCGCTGCAGGACTTTTAGTTTTTGTAACAGCTGCATCCTGTTATGGTATTCCTTCAATAATAGGAGCTCCGGGACAGATTCATACTGTTACAACCAGAATAATTGAGTTTGTTCATATAGGAAACGAAGAAGGCATAATTGATGCTACAACTCTAGCAGTATTTTTGATGATAATTGCAAATGTAGTTTTGTATTTTTCAACATTTGTACTAGGAAAAAAACAATTTATAACTATGAGCGGAAAATCTACAAGACCTGTAATAGTTGATTTAGGAAAATGGAGAACTCCTCTTACAGTATTAGTTTCTATTTTTGCTTTTGTTGTAGTAATAGTTCCTTTTATAACCGTAGCTCTTACGTCTGTAACTGTTAATATGGGTAAATCATTGTCTTTATCAAATATTTCATTTAAGTTTTGGAAACAAATGCTTGCAAGAGATAGCATATTAAGTTCGACAATAAACAGTTTAGTTGCTGCTTGTGCTGCTGCATTTTTAGGAATAATAATTTCTTGTATGATGGCTTATTTGCTTGAAAGAACAAAAGTAAAGGGAAGAAAAATACCTGACTTTTTGATTACTGTAGGTTCAGGAACTCCAAGTATTGCAATAGCTCTTGCCCTTATAATGACAATGAGTGGTAAATTTGGAATAAATATTTATAATACAATTTATATTATGATAATCGCATATATGATTAAGTATATGTTAATGGGAATGAGGACTGTAGTTTCAGGAATGAGTCAAGTACATCCTTCTTTAGAAGAGGCATCTCAGATTTCAGGAGCCGGTTGGCTTAGAATGATTAAAGATGTTACAGCTCCTTTAATAATGCCGTCAATAGTTGCAGGTATATTCTTAATCTTTATGCCTTGTTTTTATGAACTTACTATGAGTACATTGTTGTATTCATCTCATACAAAGACTATCGGTTTTGAACTTTATAATTATCAAACTTATCATAGTCAACAGATAGCCAGTGTACTTGCTACTGCGATTTTGATTTTTGTATTATTAGTAAATTGGATTTTAAATAAACTTACAAAAGGTAAGTTTTCAATTTAGGAGGAAAAATGTCAACAATTACAATAAAAGAAATAAGTAAAGCTTTTGGAAATGTAGAAGTTTTAAAACCTTTTACAGAAACTTTCGAAGATGGTGAATTTATAACTTTGCTTGGTCCGTCAGGTTGTGGAAAAACAACAATGTTAAGACTTATAGCAGGCTTTGAAAAACCTAATACCGGAGAAATTTTAATAGGAGATAAGATTGTTTCCGGAGGAAAAACTTTTGTTCCTCCTGAAAAAAGAGATATAGGAATGGTATTTCAATCTTATGCTGTTTGGCCTCATATGAATGTTTTTGACAATGTTGCCTATCCTTTAAAAATATCAGGTGTTAAAAAACAAGAAATAAAAGAAAGAGTTGAAAAAGTTTTAGAGATAGTTCATTTATCTCAATATAAAGATAGAATACCGTCAGAGCTTTCAGGTGGACAACAACAAAGGGTTGCTCTTGGACGTGCTTTAGTTGGGAAACCAAAGTTACTTTTACTTGACGAACCTCTTTCAAACTTAGATGCAAAACTTAGAGAAGAGATGCGTTTTGAAATAAAAGAGATACAAAAAAGACTTGGAATTACAGTTGTTTATGTAACTCACGACCAAATAGAGGCCATGACAATGAGCGACAGAATAATTTTGATAAATAAAGGAGTTGTTCAACAAATTGGAACTCCTGAAGAAATTTATAGAAATCCTGCAAATCCTTTTGTTGCAAATTTTGTCGGTCGTGTTAATTTTATTAAGGGAGTTGTAAAAGACGGATTTGTTGAAATTTCAAATACCGGAAAAAAATTAGCTTACGATGGAGATAAAAAGGGCAATGTTATAATTGCAATAAGACCTGAGGCTTTAAGAATAGATGAAAAAGACGGAACAATTGATGCAAAACTTGTAAGTCAATTCTATCTTGGTGATGTAAATGACTGTAAAGTTGATTTGGGAAATGACAATGTAGTTAGAGTTATCGACCATGTTGAAACTTACGGAATGTTTGAAGAAAATTCAAATATAAAACTTAGAATTAAAAACTTCATGGTATTTGAAGATGACGGAAAAGATTACACAAAGATAATAACATAAAAGCAGAAGCTATTGAATTTTTCAATAGCTTTTTTGTGTTTTATAGTCATCTTTTTTATTTGAAATTGTCAAACAAGATATTGATTTGCTTTATTAACTAAACTTGACTAGTGAATTATATAATGTTAAAATCAATATCGATATTGATTATTATATTAATATCAAAATTTTTTGAGGAGGGTTGTATGAATAATACAAAAAAATTATTTAAAACTTGTTTAGCTATGCTATTCGTCTTTAGTATGTTGCTTACAAGTTTTTCAAATTTATTTACTTATGCAGAGCATAGTTCTGATAAGATTACAGAAGTTACTGTAAAGGATGTTTTCGGTTATTTTGTTGTAAATATAAATCCGGCTAGATTGACTTCTAAAATAAAAGGTATTTCAATTAATGAACAAAAAGCTGAATTAAGTAGTAAACAACAAGTTTGGCAAAGGAAAGATAAGTATTATATAGAAAACGAGGATATATATTTACCAGAATTAGAAGATGAAACGATTTTAACTTTTAAAGGCGAAAAAGATATTGAATTAGGAAAGTTTAAATACAGTAAATCATCTAAGAAATTTACAAAAGTTGAATCATCTTCAAGTGAAGGAGTTCCAACTGATCCGAAAAAAAAGGAAGACAAAAAGAAAGAGGAAGAAACTCCTGTTGAAAGTAAAATTACATCAGTTATTGGAGATAAAGGAACAGGAAATGATTTATATACTTTAACAGTTTTGCCAAAAGAAATTTTAAAAGAAATTGATGGCTTAGAAGTTGGAGTTAAATCTTTTGTAAAAACTGATTATAAAATATCTGTTTTTGGAGATAGATTTATGGTTGAAAAAGAAAGTGGAAAAATCTATCTAGGAGATACTCCAAAGAATAATACTGTAATTGTTTTTAAAAAAGGTGATAAAGTTTTAGGAAAGTTTAAAAAGATTGATGATACAAAATATGAAGTTGTAAATTCTAAAGGTTTAACGGATAAGGATTTACATGTTAAACTTGAGGGAACTTTTGAATCTGCTGTTGTTAATCAAAAGAAATATGATTCAATTACTGCTGCAACAGGATCCTCTGTTGTAACTAAGAACAGCGATGTCGTTGTTAAAATTGCTGAAACTGAAAAAGGTCAAGAACCTAAAGAATCAGATTGGAAGTTGGTTAAAGATTCAGCAGAAATTAATTTGAGCAAAAGTACAATGAAAGTTAATGATGAAACTATGGGAATGGAACCGGTTTATCATGTTTCAGATAGTAGCGTAACTCTTAATGGTATTCCTAAAAAAGCGGGAACTTTCAATGTAATTGTTGAGGCAAAAGACGAATTAGGCAGAACTGCTACGTCAAAACCACTTACTTTTAAGGTTTATGACCTGAAAAAAGTAAAATTATCAGAGCAATTAAAGACACAAGATTTCAAAAGAGTTAAACATGGGGCTAAAATGGAATGGGATATGGAGCCTTGGTACATTGAACTTTTTGATAAAGATGTAAAAGAAACTCCAACAAGTATTACAGTTCCTAAAGAATTGGGAATTTGGCATGGTTCACATCAAAGTGGTGTTTATGGTGTTCTAGGTTATGCCGTTGAACAAGACAAAGAACCACATCAAAAACTTATTCTTGAAAATGGAACAGATTTAACTATAAAGAATATGAAAATTCTAAGTAGTGTTGAAATCGTAGTTAAAAATGGTGCAAAACTTAATTTCTATGATTCATCATTATATGGGAAAATTACTGTTGAAAATGGTGGAAAATTCCAAATGAACTATGATAGCTATAAAAAAGAATTTTTAACAGGCTCATCAATCAATGGACAACTTGTATTAAAAGACGGTTCAACAGTTGAATCTTCATTAATTTATTCAAATGCAAATAATTTAACAGACGGTAAAAAAGCTCGTAGAATTGATACTCCTGTTGTTAAAGTTGAAGGACATGTAACTTTGAATGGAAAAGTTTATGTTCGTGGAGATGAATCAGCAACTGGTTCTAAGAAAGATGGAAAACTTTACAAAGGACAACCTGCTATGGAACTTGCAGAAGGGGCAAAATTAACAATTACTAAAGGCTCCGAACTTGGAGTTTTTGGTGGAGGTCGTAATGCGACAACTACATTCGGTGGAAGTGCTTTATGCTTAGGAAAAGGAAGTTCTGTTGAAGGTGAAGGAAAATTAATTGCCGTTGGTGGAGATGGACAACTTGCTGGAGATGGTGCAGATGCTGTCGTTGGAGAAGGAACTATCGCAACTGCTCAGGCTTATTTACAAGGTGGAAATGCCCTTAATAAAAATCATAAAGTTGGAAAGCCTTATGGGAAAAATGTAAAAATTTCTGAAAAAACTGTTGGTTATGCAAAAGACGGAATTATGAATCCAACTGAAGAACAAAAACATAATTCTCCATATTGGACAGGAGTTAAAGCACCAGAAGAAAGAGTATTGGCAAATGCTGATACAAAAGGAGCACCAACAATTGTTAAAAAAGAAGATAAAGTTGTTGACCCTAAAGAAAAGAAAGAAGAACCGAAAGTTAAACCGGAAGAAAAAGATAATGGAGTAAAACCTGAAATCAAAGACAAAAATAAGGATAAAGAAAAAAATAACAAAGAAAAAGGTAAAGAAGTTAAACCTGAAGAAAATAATAACGAAGTGTCTGAAGTTAAAACAACAAATAAAATCGTAAATGAGGAATTTAAAGCAAGTGTTGAGTCAAAAGATATGAATTCCGATTTAAAATTAATGATTAAAAAATTGGATAAAAATACTGTTGATGCACTAAAAAATAAAGATGCTGATTTATATGATATTTCATTTACATTAGGAAATAAAAACTCAGTTAAGATGCCAAAGCAAGAATACAAAGTAACATTACCAAAAGAAAATGGTAAAGTTGTAAGTGCTGTTTATTTTGTAAATGAAGAAGGAAGTTTAGAAAAATTACAATTTACACAAGATGATAAAAATGTAACTTTCACAACAACTCATTTCTCAAAATATGCCGTTGAGTACAAGACTGAAAAGAAAGCCACTAAAGAAGTTAAAAAATCAAAATTAGTAAAGACTTCTATTGCAGGAGCAAGTGCTATATTACCAACATTACTTTTAGGTGTTATGTTTGTTGCAAATAAAAAAAGAAATAAATAAATATTTTATAAAAGAGTCGTTTAACGCGACTCTTTTATGTTTTAAACTATAATTTAATAAATATTTATTTAAAAGCTATTGACGTATTTTTATTTGTTTAGTATAATTTAGGTAATTAATAATATTTTTCAAAAATACATGAAGATTTATATAATTTACATAAAATTTATAAGGAGGTAATTTATGAAAAAATTTTTTAAAAAGTTAATTTTGATTTTGCCTGTTTTCGTTGTTCTTTCAGGTTGTGCTAAAAACTCTGGTGTTGACGGAGATAAGATGGTAGCAGAGGGAAAAATTCTTAAAAAAGCAAGTAAGGAAGTGCAAGAAGTTTGTGGATATTATTATGCTTGTGATTCGCAAATTGTTATAGATAATGGAGAATATTATGGTGTTCCTTGTTTGTATTACAAAGCTAAGCCTATAGACTTTGATAATTGTTCAAAAGAATCTGTTAGAAAACTTCGTGGAGATTTTACTGATGACGGAAATTTCTTAGAACCGAAAGTTTTTGAAGAAGGCGGAAAAAAGTATTTAACAGCTGATTTCTTCCCTGAAAGAAAATTTTGGATAAAAGATGAAAAGACAATAGTCGATACTGAAACAAATACAGAATATATAAAAGGCGAGCCTAAATAAAAAAATTAAAAAGTTGAGAACTTTGGTTTATTACATCTTATAAATTGTGATAAAGTAAATTATTTCATTATATTAAATCTTTATATAAAAGGAGATTGTATTAAAATTTTTTAAATTATATGTATTAATGTTAAAAAGACTTGAAAATAAAAAAATTCAAGTTTTTTTTACATTTGGGTCTAAAAATGCTATAATTTTATATATAAGTTTATTGGATAAGATTTTAACAGAAATTTCGTTGATCAAAACAAAGACGGAAATAATGTTCTAATCTCATTTACAAGGATAAATAATAAAATTTTAATAGGAGATTTTTATGGTTACTAAGGAAGAAGTAAAGAAAATTTATTATCTTGCGAACTTGAATGTAAAGGAAGAAGAACTTTCTAGCATTGCTAAAAAGTTTGATGATGTTCTTGTTTTTGCAAATGAAATTATGGAACTTGATACTTCAAGTTGTAGTGGTCTTGAAATAGTTGTTGAGCACAACAGTCCTTTGAGAGAAGATGTTGTGGAGGAAAGTATTTCTAGGGAAGATGCACTTTTAAATGCAAGTGATAAAGAGTATGGATATTTTAGATTGCAAAGGGTTGTGAAATAATGGATATTTTAAGTATAAGAGAAGATTTTATCAGTGGTAAGGTGGATTTAGTTTCATTTTACGATGATGTTATAAAAAAAATTGATGATAAAAAAGATTTGAATATTTTTCTTGATTTTTCTAAAGAAAAAGTTATGGAAAGAGTTAATTTTTTAAATGAAAAATTAAAAAATGGCGAAAAATTAGGTTCACTTTTTGGTATTTCCATTTCAATTAAGGACAATATCTTAGTTAAGGGTTATAAAAATACTTGTGGCTCAAAAATTTTAGAAAATTTTTCTCCGATTTTTAATGCTACAATTATTGACCGACTTTTAGAAGAAGATGCTGTTATTTTAGGTAAAGTAAATATGGACGAATTTGCTATGGGTGGTTCAGGAGAAACTTCATATTTTGGGGCAACAAAAAATCCACTTGATGAAAGTTTAATTCCTGGAGGGTCATCTTCCGGCTCTGCAAGTAGTGTAAGTGCCGATCTTGCTATGATTAGTTTGGGTTCAGATACTGGTGGCTCTGTTAGAAATCCTGCATCTTTTTGCGCCTGTGTTGGATATAAACCAACTTATGGTATGATTTCAAGATATGGTGTTGTTTCTATGGCTAGTAGTTTAGACCAAGTTGGAATTTTATCAAATGATGTTAAGTCAATTTTACCTATTATAAATGTAATTGGCGGTTTTGACGAAATGGACGCTGTTACTATGAGAGATGCTGTAAATTTCAAAGAAGATAGTGAATTTTCATTAAATGGAATTAAGATTGCGACAGTTTCTAATTTGGAACAATACGAACTTGATGAAGTTGTTTTAAATGATTATAAAAAGGCGATTGAAAATTTAAAAAATCAAGGTGCGATAATCGAAGAAGTAGATTTTAAATATATTAAACATTCTACAAATGTATATAATGTTGTTATGAGTTCTGAAGTTTCAAGTAATATGTCAAGATTTGACGGTATTAGATATGGATACAGAACTGAAAATTATGAATCAACTAGAGAGCTTTTCACAAATACCAGAAGCGAAGGCTTTGGGGAAGAAGTTAAGAGAAGAATTGCAATGGGAACTTTCTACCTTGCAAGCTCAAATAATCAAGCACTTTACAAAAAAGGTTTGGAAGTTAGAGAGTTGATAAGTAAGGAAGTAAACGAAGTGCTTTCAAATTATGATTTCATCTTAACTCCGACTACAACTTGCCTTCCAAGAAAAATTGGAGATGAAAAGGAGAATGCTTTAAGTGCTTATGCAGGAGATACTTTTAATGTTCCTGTAAACTTTGCCGGACTTCCTGCTATTTCTGTGCCTTTAAATCTTAAAAAAATTGGTGGAAGTGTTCAATTTATAGGTAAGAGATTTGATGATGAAAAACTTTTAAATCTTGCAATGAATTTTGAAAGGGGGCTTTAATATGAGTTTAAAAACTATAATAGGACTTGAAATTCATGTTGAGTTACAAACTGAAACAAAAATGTTCTGTGGTTGTAAAAATGAATATGGTTGTCCTCCAAATACGAATGTTTGTCCAACTTGTTTAGGACATCCGGGAACTCTTCCGAGAATAAATAAAAGAGCGATTGAATATGCGATAATGGCAGGTAATGCTTTTAATTGTGAAATTTCAATGGATATGAAAATGGATAGAAAAAAATATTTTTATCCCGACTTGGTTAAGGGTTATCAAATTACTCAAGAGAGAACTCCGATTTGTAAAAATGGTTATATAGAAATTGAAACTGAAAATGGAGTAAAAAAAGTAAGATTACAAAGAATACACATAGAAGAAGATACCGGAAAATCAATCCACAATGAAAGTGGGCATACTCTTATGGACTACAACAGAGCGGGAGTTCCATTAATTGAAATTGTTTCTGAACCTGATATGAATAGTCCTGAAGAAGCTATTGCCTTTTTGACAAATTTAAAGGAAACTATAAAATACCTTGGAATTTCAGATGTAAAAATGGAAGAAGGCTCACTTCGTTGTGATGTAAACTTGAATGTTGTTGATGAAGAAACAGGTTTTAAGACAAAAATTACTGAAATTAAAAATCTAAACTCATTCAAAGCTGCACTTCGTGCAATGGAGCATGAACAAAAAAGACATATAGAAAATGTTAAAAATAATATTATTGGCGAAAAAGAAACTAGACGTTGGGACGAGGCAAAACTTGAAACTATAATTATGCGTCATAAAGAAGAGGGGAATGATTATAGATTTAGTGTTGAGCCTGACATTCCTTATATAACTCTTGAAGAAAGTTTTGTTGAAAGCATTAAGGAAAAGATGCCTGAACTTCCAAGAAATAAGAAAAATAGATTTTTAGCTGAATACAAACTTTCAGAATATGATGCAAATGTATTAACTCAAAATAAATATTTGTCTGAATATTTTGAAAAAGTTGTAAAAAAGGTTGATGATGCAACTCTTGTTTCAAATTGGCTTTTATCTGATGTTTTAAGAAGAGTTAAAGATTTGGAAATTGAATTTGAGGAAATTCCTTTGAATATAGAATCTTTTGCCGGTCTTTTAAAATTGGTTAAAGAAAATAAGATTAATGCAAATGTAGGTAAAAAACTTCTTAGAGAATTATTTGAAGAAGGAGATTTTGACCCACTTAAAGTTGTTGAAGAAAGAGGATTAATTCAAATTTCTGACGACAGTGCATTGATTAAAATCGTTGAAGAAGTTCTAAGCAACAATCCGTCATCAATTGAAGACTATAAAAATGGAAAAGACAGAGCTTTAGGATTTTTGATGGGACAATGTATGAAGGCGTCAAAAGGTAAAGGAAATCCACAAAAGTTTAATGAATTGATTTTAGAAAGGTTAGTTTAATGAAAAAAGTAGCTTTATCTACGGACAATAAAAACAAAGTTAAAGAGATATTTGCGATTTTAAGTAAATATGACTTTGAAATTGTAACAAAATCAGAACTTGGTGTAACAGAAGAATTTGAAGAAATTTATGATACACTTGAAGGAAATTCAAAATTAAAGGCTGAAAAGTTGAGAGAATATTGTGATTTTGCTGTTTTAGCGGATGATACAGGACTTTTTGTAAATGCTTTAAATGGAGAGCCTGGAGTTTTATCTGCAAGATATGCAGGAGAGCATGGAAATAGTGATAAAAATAGAAAAAAACTTTTGAAAAATCTTGAAGGAAAGTCGGATAGAAGTGCATATTTTAAAACTGTTATCGTCTTTGTTGACGAAAATGGAGATGAATATGTAGCAAAGGGAATTTTAAAGGGAACTATTTCAACAGAAGAACGTGGCGAAAATGGTTTTGGATATGATAAAATTTTCATTCCTGAAAATATGGATAAAACTTTAGCTGAAATTGGAGCAGAAGAAAAAAACAAATTTAGCCACAGAAAAAGAGCCTTAGAAGATTTAAAAAATATTTTAGGTGATAGATATGATAGTAGCAGTTGTTAGTGATACCCATGGAATCGTACTTCCGGTTGCATACAGTTTGCAAAGAAATAAAGTTGACATCGTCCTTCATCTTGGAGATGATGTGGATGATTCAAGGAAAATTGAACAAATTACAGGAATGGAAGTTTATGCAGTTCGTGGGAATAATGATATAAACGAAAATGACACGCCCGAAGATTTAGTTTTAGAAATTAGAAGAAAGAAATTCTTTTTAACTCATGGACACAATTATGATGTTGATAACGGAATAGAAAAAATAGTTGAAAAAGCTAAAGAATTAGGGGCTGACTATGCTCTTTTTGGACATACTCATGTTCATCTAAGAGAAAGAGTTGACGGAATAACAATTTTAAATCCTGGTAGTACAACACTTCCAAGACATGGAGATACAAAAGGATATTATATCGTAAATTTAATTGAAAAAAGTGTAAATAGAATTAATTTAAAATAATCGGCGTAATAACCGACCGAAAGGTCGGTTATTAGCTGATTTTTTTCTATGGAGGAATATATGAAGGTAAGAAAAATGGGTATCGTATCTTTAAGATGTATTATTCCTTTTGGAATAAACGCAAAAGCAGATATTGAAAGGCAAATTATAGAATTTAAAGAATAAAGATATGAAAAAAAGTGTTGAAAAGAAAAGAGATAGAGAGAAAAAAGTAATAACTGAAATGGCAAAACTCTATTGTAGAAAAAATCATAAAAGTGGAGAACTCTGTGATGAATGTAAGGAGGTTTTAAATTATTCCTTAAAAAGAATTGATCATTGTAAATTTATGGAGACAAAAACTTTTTGTTCAAATTGCAAATCTCCTTGCTATAGTCCAAAAATGAAAGAAAAAATAAAACAAATTATGAAATTTTCAGGACCTAGAATGTTACTTTATCATCCATTATTAGTTATTTATCATATAATAAGTGGATTAAAAAATAAATAAAAAAATTAATTTTAAATAAAAAATTTTTATATAGAAAACAGTACTGAATTTTTGTCGTGAAATAGTTGATAAACACTGAAATTTGAATATTTATTTAACATATTTCTTTTAAGTTATTCATTGACTTTAATTTAATTTTGTAATATATTTAACTTGATGAATTATTGGGTAAAAGATAAAAAATAATAATTTTTATGAAAAAGATTTTTTTATAAAAATTATCAATTTTTTGTAAAAAGATACTTGAAAAAATGTAAAAATAGGTTTATAATAGTTATAAGATTAAAATGGGGGAAGATTTTTGAATTTAAGAAAATATAAAATCCTTTATTTTAATGGAATAAAAAACATAGTTTTTTAAATTTTGGAATTTTTGTATACTTATTATGAAAATGTTATCTTAAAAATTTTAATTTAAAATACTATTTAATATTAGGAGGTGATGAAATGACTACTGATGCTATAAATAGAGTTAAAGAGGCAGAATTAAAAGCTAAAACTTTACTTGAGGATGCTAAACTTGAGGCGGGAACTTTGAGAAAAAATTCTGAAAAAGAGCGACATGAAATTTTTGACAGAATTGTTGATAACGCTAAAAAAGAGGCTGAAGAAATAAGAATTAGATCTAAAAATGAAGGCGAAATGTTAGCAAAGCCTGTAATTGAAAAGGCTAAAAAAGAAGTTGAGCTTATTAAATCTGTTGATGATGAAAAATTAGAGTCTGTGGTTAATTCAATAGTAGAGAGGATTGTGAGTTTAAATGGCAATAGTTAAAATGAAGGAATTCACTTTATTTGCTCTTGAAGGAAATAGAAAGCGATTGCTTGAAGAACTCCAAAAGTTTGGTTATGTAAACTTTTCAAAGTCCGATTCTCTTGAACAGTTTGATTATCTAAAGGATATAGAAGTTTCAACAAAAGAAACTAATTATGTCGAAGAATCTGCGAAGATTAAATGGCTAATTGATTATGTCGGAAGATTTGTTGAAAAAGAAAAAGGTTTATCAGCCTTGAAAAAGGGACCTATTATTTATACTTTTGATGAACTTGAAAAAGAGGCAAAATCTTATGATTATGTTCCTGATTTTGAGGCTTTAACTGATATAAGTAAGAGGATAGATTCAAATAACCAAAGATTGAATGCGATAGATAATTCTATTAAGGAATTATTGCCTTGGATTTCTATTCAAGAGCCTATTAAAGATTTGAATTCATTCAAAAAATTAAAATTTATTATGGGTTATTTACCAACAAAGAATATTGAAAAATTTAGAAATGCTATTGTTGATTTGAAGTCAACATATTTTGAAGAAAGAGATATAGTTGGTAAAAATGCTTATTGTATCATTTTTACAAATGAGTTGGAGCTAGAAATGGTACTTGAAAATTTAAGATTAAATAGCTTTAGTGAAGTTAATCTTGAAATCAAAGGGGTAGTTAGTGAAGAGCTTGATGCTTTGAAAAATGAAAAGGAAGTTTTAGAAAAAGATAATTTAGAATTGACTGAAAAGATTAAAAAATTTACAGGAAATGTTCAAAAAATGCAAAGTGTTTATGAATATTATCAAAATTTATCTCTTAGAGATACAGTCGTTTCTAACTTTAAATCTACTGAAAAACTTGATGTTATTCAAGGGTATATTCCGGCAGATAAAGAAAGTGATTTTAAGGCTTTACTTGAAAAGGTTTCAGCGTCTAAAATTTATTTAGAAATTGAAGATGCAAAAAAAGATGACCCGAATGTTCCGATCATCTTGAAGAATAATAAGATAGCATCACTTTTTGAGTCAGTTACAAATATGTATGCACTTCCAAAATACAATGAAATAGATCCAACATTTTTACTATCAATTTTTTATTGGGTATTTTTTGGAATGATGGTTGCCGATTTTGCATATGGACTTATTTTGTTTATAGGTTCGGCAATTGCGTTAAAATTTTTTAAATTTGATGATGCTACAAAGAAGTTTTTAAAATTTTTCTTTGCACTTAGTATATCTACCATGATATGGGGATTGCTTTATGGTTCAGCGTTTGGTGATTTGATTAAACTTCCTACTCAAGTTTTAGATTCATCAAAAGATTTTATGACTGTTTTAACGCTTTCAATAGTTTTTGGAGCGGTTCATTTAGCAGTTGGACTTTTAGTTAAAGCATATATATTAATAAAAAATGGGAAACCATTGGATGCTTTTTATGATGTGTTTTTGTGGTTTTTAACATTGATTTCCGTAATAGTTTATATTTTAAATAAAAATACAATTTCATTTTACACTATGTTAATTGGAATGATTGGAATAGTATTATTTGGAGCAAGAGATGCAAAAAGTATTCCTGCAAGAATTGCAGGTGGACTTTATTCATTATACGGAATAACTTCATATATAGGTGATTTTGTTTCGTATCTTAGACTTATGGCTTTGGGCTTAGCAGGAGGATTTATAGCTATAGCCATAAATATAATCGTAAAGATGCTTGCAAATGCGGGAATTATTGGAATAATATTTGGAGTTATACTCTTTATATTTGCACAATCATTTAATATATTTTTAAGCTATTTATCAGCTTATGTACACACTTCAAGACTTATGTATGTAGAATTTTTTAGTAAGTTCTATGAAGGTGGAGGAAAAAAATTTAATACTTTTAGAAGTAAGAAAAAATATATAGAAGTAAAATAATTCTATTAAAAACTAAATAAAAAATTATTTTAAAGGAGATTTTATTATGAAAGAATTTATGAGCGTATTAGCAGAACACGGTGGTGTTGTATTCGGAATTTTAGGAGCGGCGTTAGCTGTATTATTAGCAGGTATAGGATCTGCAAGAGGAGTTGGTTTAGCAGGGGAAGCTGCAGCAGGCCTTGTTATAACTGAACCGGAAAAATTTGGTAAAGCAATGGTATTACAATTATTACCAGGTACTCAAGGACTTTATGGTTTTGTAATTGGACTTATGATAATGGGTAAACTTAATGTTTCTATGAGTTTACAAGAAGGTTTATATTTAATGATGGTAGCTCTTCCTGTTGGACTTGTAGGTTTAAGATCTGCACTATATCAAGGAAAAGTTGCTGTTGCTGGTATAAATATCTTGGCTAAAAACGAAGAACATCAAACAAAAGGTATTATCCTTGCAGTAATGGTTGAAACTTACGCCATTTTAGCATTTGCAATGTCATTCTTATTACTTTCAAAAGTTGTATTCAAATAGACAGCATAAATAAAATAAAAAGGATGTGATTGAATGTCTAACTTAGACAATATTATAGATGAAATCCTTCAAGATGCTGAAAATGAATCTAAAAAAGTAGTAGAAGATGCTAAAAGTGAAGTTGCAGTTCTTGTTGGAAAAACAGAAAGTGAAGCTCAAAAGAAAGCTGATAAAATAATTGAAAAAGCAAAAGTAGAGGCTACACAATCTAAAGACAGAATAATTTCAAACTCAAGTTTAACAGCAAGAGATATGGTTCTGGTTGCAAAACAAGAAATGATTAATAAAGTTTTTGAATTGACAAAAGAAAAATTAAAAACATTAAATCATGATGATTATTTAAAATTCGTTGAAAATTCATTAAAAGCTTTAGAAGTTAGAGAAGATAGTGAAATTATCCTTACAGAAAATGAAAAGAAACTTGCAGGAGAAAAGCTATTTGGTATAAAAGTAGCTGATGAAACTGTTGAAAGTGGATTTTCACTTAAAAATGGAAAAATAATTTTAAATAATGAATTTTCAAGTTTAATAGACTTAGTAAAAGAAGACTTAGAACAAGAAGTAGCAGATAAGTTATTTAGTTAGTAGGAGGTGTATTATGGATAGAGAAAATTTTATCCAATCAAGTGTTAGAATTCGTCATCTGGAAAAAAGCTTACTTACTAAACAACAGTTTGAAAGACTTGCCGATTGTAAAGATTTACAAGAAGTTATTAGGTTTTTAAATGAAACTTCTTATTCAAGTGAAATTTCAAAATTAGACAGAATAGAAAATTATGAAACTATTTTATCTAATACATTAAATAAAACTTATAAAGAAGTTTTTGAAATATCAAGTGAAAAGTCTATAGTCGATTGCTTGCAATTTAAATATTTATATCATAATTTAAAAGTTTGTGTTAAAGAAAAATTACTAAATGAAGATTTTGACACAATGTATTCTCTATTTGACAGAAATGAAATATTAGATTTTAAACAAAAAATTTTGGATTCAAATATAGATATTTCTAAATATTATAAAATGGCTCTAGATATTTTTGAAAAGTCTAAAGATCCACAAGATATTGATATATTTTTAGATAGAGAATGTTTTAAAAACATTTTAGATCTTGTTAAAAAATTTAATTTAAATATGATAGAAAATTATTTTAAAGCTATGATTGATTTTACTAATATAAGAACTTTTATAAGATGTAAAAGGCAAAAACAATCTAAAGAAGTTTTAGAAAAATCTTTAATAGAAGGTGGAGAAATTCAAAAAGATGAAATTTTAGCACTATTCTTTAATGAAATAGAAACTTTAAATATCAAATTTAAATCATCTAGTATTTCTAAAGTTTTATCTTTAATAATTGAAGAGTATAAAAATACATCGTCTTTAAGTAATTTTGAAAAATATGTTGATGATTATTTAATGGATCTAATTAAAGAAACTAACTCTATAAATTATGGGGCTGAAGTTATTTTTGCATATTTGATTGCAAAAGAAGTAGAAATAAAAAATCTAAGACTTGTTTTAGTAGGAAAAGTTAATGATTTGTCTGCTGAGTTTATAAAAGAAAGGTTGCGTGAAGTTTATGTATAAGATAGCTGTAATTGGCGATAAGGATTCTGTTCTTGCCTTTAGAGCTCTTGGAGTTCATGTTTTCACTGCAATCGAGGGAAATGATGCAAGAAGAATTATTGACAAATTAGCAAAAGAAGAATATGGAATTATCTTTGTTACTGAACAATTAGCAAAAGATATTCCAGAAACTATTCAAAGATACAACAATGAAGTTATTCCAGCAGTAATTTTAATACCTAGTAACAGAGGTAGTTTAAATATAGGCTTAGAAAATATCAACAAGAATGTTGAAAAAGCTGTTGGGTCAAATATATTATAGAAAGCGAGGGCTTATATTGAAAGTCGGTAAAGTTATTAAAGTTTCCGGACCTCTTGTAGTTGCAGAAGGAATGGAAGACGCAAACGTATATGATGTTGTTGAAGTTTCTGATAATAAGCTCATTGGAGAAATTATAGAAATGAGAGGCGACAAGGCCTCAATACAAGTTTATGAAGAAACTACTGGTATTGGACCTGGAGATGAAGTTGTTTCAACTGGTAGTCCACTTTCCATTGAACTTGGACCTGGTATGATAGAACAAATGTTTGATGGTATTCAAAGACCTCTTGAGGCATTACAAGCTAAAGCAGGAGATTTCCTTTTAAGAGGTGTTAGTGTAGCATCATTAAATAGAGAAAAGAAATGGGATTTTGTTCCAACTGTAAATGTTGGAGATGAAGTTTCAGAAGGAAATGTAATCGGAACTGTTCAAGAAACAACTGTTGTTTCACACAAGATTATGGTTCCTCCAACTGTAAATGGTAAAATTGTTGAAATTTTATCAGGAGAACATACAGTTGATGAAATTATTTGTAAAATAGAAACTGAAAATGGAATTAAAGAATTAAATATGATTCAAAAATGGCCGGTACGTCGTGGTCGTCCATATTCAAGAAAATTAGACCCTGTTAGACCACTTATAACAGGACAAAGAATTATCGATACATTCTTCCCTGTTGCAAAGGGTGGAGCTGCTGCAATTCCAGGACCTTTCGGTTCAGGTAAGACAGTTGTTCAACACCAACTTGCTAAATGGGCAGATGCAGAAATCGTAGTTTATGTTGGTTGTGGTGAACGTGGAAACGAAATGACAGATGTTCTTATGGAATTTCCTGAAATTATAGACCCTAAGACTGGACAATCACTTATGAAAAGAACAGTTCTTATCGCAAATACTTCAAATATGCCAGTAGCTGCTCGTGAGGCATCAATCTATACAGGTATTACTATTGGGGAATATTTTAGAGATATGGGATATTCAGTAGCGCTTATGGCTGACTCAACTTCACGTTGGGCAGAGGCACTTCGTGAAATGTCTGGTCGTCTTGAAGAAATGCCTGGTGATGAAGGTTATCCTGCATATCTTGCATCAAGAGTTGCAGACTTCTATGAAAGAGCTGGTTTTGTAAAATGTTTAGGCGAAGATAGAGAAGGTGCTTTAACAGTAATCGGTGCCGTTTCTCCTCCGGGTGGAGATATTTCAGAACCGGTATCACAAGCTACACTTAGAATTGTAAAAGTATTCTGGGGACTTGATTATGCGTTATCTTATAGAAGACATTTTCCAGCTATTAACTGGTTAAATTCATATTCATTATATCAAGATAAAATGGATAAATTTATGGATGCAAATATTGATAGAAAATTCTCTGAATATAGAATAAAATCAATGGCACTTTTACAAGAAGAATCAAATTTACAAGAAGTTGTACGTCTTGTTGGTAGAGATTCACTTTCAGAGGCAGACCAATTAAAACTTGAAGTTTCTAAGTCATTAAGAGAAGACTTTTTACAACAAAATGCATTCCATGAAGTAGATACTTATTGTTCACTTCCAAAACAATTCCAAATGTTAAAAGTTATTTTAGGTTTCTATGAAGAGGCTAAAAAAGCTTTAGATGCCGGAGTATATCTTGATGAAATCTTGAAGATTGAATCTCGTGAAGGTATAACAAGAAGTAAAAATATTTCAGAAAATGAATTAGAAAAATTCGATACATTATTTGAAACAGTTAAAAATGATATAGAAAAATTAATAAGCGAAGGAGGTAACTCTAATGCTTAAGGAATATAAGACAGTAAGAGAAGTAGTAGGACCTTTGATGGTTGTTGAAGGTGTTGAAGGAGTTAAGTACGAAGAGTTAGTTGAAGTTAGACTTCAAAATGGAGAAAAGAGAAGAGGAAAAGTTCTTGAAATTGACGGCGACAAAGCTATGGTTCAGTTGTTCGAAGGTTCAGCAGGAATTAACTTAAGAGATACAACTTGCAGATTCTTAGGACACCCACTTGAACTTGGAGTTTCTGAAGATATGATTGGAAGAATTTTTGACGGTCTTGGAAATCCTATAGATAAAGGACCAAAGATTATTCCTGAAATGAAAATTGACATTAACGGTTCTCCAATTAACCCTGTATCAAGAGATTATCCTTCAGAATTTATTCAAACAGGTATCTCTACAATAGATGGACTTAATACATTAGTTAGAGGACAAAAATTACCAATTTTCTCCGGTTCAGGTCTTCCACATAACAATGTAGCAGCACAAATTGCAAGACAAGCCAGAGTTCTTGGAGATGGAGAAAAATTCGCCGTAGTATTCGGAGCAATGGGTATCACTTTTGAAGAGGCTCAATTCTTTATTGATGACTTTACAAAAACAGGTGCGATAGATAGAGCGGTTTTATTTATGAACCTTGCAAATGACCCTGCAATCGAAAGAATTGCAACTCCTCGTATGGCACTTACTTGTGCAGAATATTTAGCGTTTGAAAAAGGAATGCACGTTTTGGTAATCTTAACTGACCTTACAAACTATGCTGAGGCACTTCGTGAAGTTTCTGCAGCCAGAAAAGAAGTTCCAGGACGTCGTGGTTATCCAGGTTATTTATACACTGACCTTTCAACAATTTATGAAAGAGCGGGTAAATTAAAAGGCAGACCTGGTTCAATAACACAAATTCCTATTTTAACAATGCCTGAAGATGATATTACTCACCCAATTCCTGACCTTACAGGATATATCACAGAAGGACAAATCATTCTTTCAAGAGAATTATATAAACAAGGTATCCAACCACCAATCTTTGTAATTCCTTCATTATCAAGACTTAAAGATAAAGGTATCGGTAAAGGAAAGACAAGAGAAGACCACGCAGACACAATGAACCAAATCTACGCAGGATATGCATCAGGTAGAGAGGCTCGTGAACTTGCAGTAATCTTAGGGGAATCAGCATTGTCAGAGGCTGATAAAGCATTTGCAAAATTCGCAGACGCTTTTGATAGAAGATATGTTGACCAAGGATACGAAACAAATAGAACAATAGAAGAAACTTTAAACTTAGGTTGGGAATTATTAAGTATAGTTCCAAGAACAGAGCTTAAGAGAATTAGAGAGGAATATATTGACAAATATTTAGGAAAGACAGAATAAAGGGGAGATATAGATGGCAAAGCTAAATGTAAATCCTACGCGTATGGCTCTTTCTAATCTCAAAGGAAGACTTGTAACTGCTAAAAGGGGTCATAAACTTCTTAAAGATAAACAAGATGAACTTATGAGAAGATTTATAGAAATGATTAGAAAAAACAAAAAACTTCGTGTTGAAGTTGAAAAAGAACTTTCAAACTCATTCAAATCTTTTCTTTTAGCAAGCGCTGTTATGAGTCCAGAATTTTTGGAACAAGCTGTGGCCTTTCCGAAAGAACAAGTATCTGTTGCCATTGAAACAAAAAATGTTATGAGTGTAAATATTCCAAAAATGGAATTTAACAGAACAGAATCGAATGGAGCCATATTCCCTTACGGATATGCTCAAACTTCTTCTGAACTTGACGATGCTATTTTAGAATTACATTCAGTAATGGATATGCTTTTAGAACTTGCAGAAGTAGAAAAAGCGTGTCAGTTAATGGCAGATGAAATTGAAAAAACTCGTAGAAGAGTAAATGCTCTTGAGTATAGAACAATTCCGGACCTTGAAGAAACAATTAAATTCATTAGAATGAAATTAGATGAAAACGAAAGAGCTACTATTACAAGACTTATGAAAGTTAAGGATATAATAGCTAAACAAGCGTAAAAAAAAGCTGTTGCGATAAGCAACAGCTTTTTTGTGTATTTGCTTTTAACAAAGTTACTACTGTTTTATATTGACATATTTAATTTTAAAGTATATAATTAATTTAAAGTAGAAAAATCGTTTTAGGAGGTTATTATGAAAGCTAGTGAAGAATTTAGAAGTTTTTTGTTTGTTGTTTTATTTTTTATAACTGCTTTAATTAGTAGATATATATACCTAGTATAGGAGCATTAAATAAAATTACATTTTTAATTGCGTTTACTGTGTTGTTTTATATTATACTTTTTTTTACCTCTATAAAAAATTTAAAAATCTGGGAACATAATTTATATACTAAGTATTTTAAAGACCATACAATAGCTAAAAGAGCTATTAATTCATCTATTTTATGTTTTACGCTTTTTTCATTTAATAAATTAGATTATATGGCTGCACTTGGAATAGGATTTTTGGTAGTTGGACTGTTAATACCTTTGTTTTCAGATAGATTGATTGAAAAGTAAATTTTTTTAAAGTTTATTATATAAATAGAAATTAATATTTTTAAGGAGGAATTTTTGTGGAAAAATTAAAGAAAGATAATATTGAGATTGATGATATTTTGGAAGAAATTTCAAATGTCGAAGTTGAAGAAAAGGTTGAAGATACCAAAAAAGAAGAAGTTAAGCAAGAGAATACTATTGATGAAAAAACTGAAAATATTGAGAAAAATGTTCCTAATAAACAAGGAGATTTTAAGGAAAGTTTTGATAAATTTATTACAAAGAAAAATTTATTAGAATACATTATGGGTGGAATTTCTGCTCTATTTATACTTAGTCTGGTATTTTTGTTCTTTAAGATGATAAGTTTATATAATTTTGTAAATAAAAGCACTAAAGCTAATATTAACGATATGGATTTTGAAAGCGCCCTTTCAGGAGTAGAAAGTGTTATGTCCGGTTTGCGTTCTTTTGTTGCAGTTATAAATGTAAGAAATTTTATTGGATTTTTAATTTTTCTATCACTAATTTTGATGGGACTACTTTATTATAAATTAGTTTGCATAAAAAAAAGAAATGACTTTTTTAAACTGCCAACAAATTTGAGTTTTGTAGGTGGTATTTTAGCAATTTTTATTGGAAATTTAATTTCAAGAAAGTTTTTTAATTTGGCAAGTTTAGTAAAAAAATTAACTGAAAATCCTCTAAATGCTTTTAATGGAAAGTTAGGTTTTGGAGATTTTAAAGACCCTGATAGTATCATCAGTGCATTTTCAATGTCTAAATTATATTTAACTATTTTATTTTATATTATTGGAATTATAGCTTTCGGTTTGACTATCTATATGTTGTATTTAGTTATATTTAAAAATCAAAATGTTTATAGTGCAAGTGAAAATATCAAAAAAGCTACAAATTCAGCTGTTAATAGTGGAGTTGCAGGAGCGGAAGCTGTTGCTGAAAAAGTTAAAACAGCAGATTATAGCGTTGTAACTGATAATGTTAAGAAAAATAAAAAATATATAATTTCAGGAATTTTAGGCTTTATAATTATAGTTGGTGGTATATTTGGTTACAAAACTATAAATTATATGTTAAAACCTGATGCTGTTATAAGTTTAGAAAATATGGATATGACTTTAAATATTTCAGGATATGATGGATATGGGGTTGTAAAGGCTGATGTTTCAGGAGTTCCAACAATAAAAGAAGTTAAAGATAAAAAGAAGTATAAGGAGATAAATAGCATTTTAAAAAACTATAAGGTTGAGTATAGTAAAGAAAAGGAAATTAAAAATGGAGATGAAATTACAGCTACTTTAAAATTTGAAGATACTAAGGGATTAAAATTAAAATTTGATAAAAAAGAGCTTTCTGTAACTGCTAAAGCAAATAATCTTGTAGAATTTGTTAGAGATTTTAAAGATGTTGAAAAGCATCTTAATAGAATGGAAGAAGATGCCAAGAAAGTTTTTGCCAAATCAAGTAAATATTCAGATGCTAAAAACTTAAAGATAGAAAGAATTGCAATTTATGATATGCCATTAACAGAAGAAACTATAAATTCAGCTGTTATGTCAAAAAGAGGTTTAGATGATTACTATAAATTGTGCATAGTATATAAAATAACTGGAGAAAAGAAAGAAATTTTAAGTGAAAAATTAAAACCTTTTGAAGACTTTAAATACTATGAATTCAAAGGCTTTAAAAAACGTGGAGAGGCAGTAACATATTCAACAAGTAACGAAGGATATTATGTTGATAAAACTCTTGATGATATAGAAAATGGATTACAAATAATCGGTTATAAAAAGGTAAAAAAATAAGATTGAAATAAATTATTTAAAAAAGTTTATTGAGTTATGCTTGATAAACTTTTTTTGTGTAAAAATTTTTTAATAAATTTATCACTTAATAATTTTATTCTAATGGCTTAAATGATAATAAAAAAAGTAAAGTCTTTTTTAAAAATTGTGGATAAGTTGAATAACTTGTGGATAAGTGTATATTTTAAGCTTTATTTTGTGGATAACTTTTTTAAAATATGGGATAACTTTTAAATTTTTAGGGAAAATTAAGGAAAATTTGTTTATTTTAACATTATCAATAGAAATTAATGTGAATAAAATTTTTTTAAAAAAATATTCAATTACAAAACGCCTAGAGAATTATTTTTATGTGGCTAATTTATTCTTGCAATTTAGGGAAAAAATATTATTATAAAAAATTTTTAAAAAAGGTATATTTTTTTTAAAAAATGTGGTATTATTATTGTAGATATATATTTTATCACTTAAGGTGTGAAATATATTTTTATTAGTTTAAATATTTTAAACTTTTAATAATTTAAGGAGGACATACACAATGGAAGAAAATAAAGGCTGTGGATGTGGCTGCGGTTGTGGCTGTG
>UMJL01007845.1_pt1 | contig 82644 bp, 94 predicted proteins | sample 1966071 | NCBI WGS metagenome assembly UMJL01 (sample SAMEA4836148, study PRJEB28245) | human gut metagenome | biome: gut microbiome; material: fecal sample | place: Denmark | collected 2008
GAAGTTCAATCAGATCAGCACCCGCATCCACAAAGGCTGGTATAAGATCATCTGGATTATCACTCATTAAATGAATTTCTGATTCTGTCATCGGAAATTCACGTTTGAAGTCTTGAACCAATTGAGGTCCAAAAGAAAGATTAGGCACAAAATGTCCATCCATAATATCGATGTGAAATCTGCTAATTCCTGCAGCAATGGCATCTTTGACATCATTTTCTAAATTTAGATTATCTGCATTCAAAATTGATGGTGCAATAAGCATATTTTCCTCCGTTATTTTAAGTATTCGGGGATGCGGCCTTCACTAATTTCGGTCCGCATTGCCAAATAATCCTTGTATCGGCTTGCTAAAATTTTACCTTCTTCAAGCAGCTTCTTTACTTCACAACCTGGTTCTTTCAAGTGCTGACAGCCGCGAAACTTACACTTTTGACTAGCACGCTTGAATTCCACAAAGTAATTGCATAATTCATTAAGTTTAATTGGGGTCAAATCAATTGAAGAAAAGCCAGGTGTATCAGCAAGGAAGCCTTCGCCCAACTTAAACAATTCTACTTTTCTAGTAGTGTGCTTACCGCGGTTTAAACTAGTCGAAATTTCGCCTGTAGCTTGATGAGCGTCTTCTTTTAAGTGATTCAATAAAGTTGACTTACCCGCACCAGATTGTCCCGCTAGCGTCCAAATTTGATCTTTACCGATCAATTCTGGAATCTTAATTTGTACATCATGATAGTCAGTAAAAACAGGATAACCGATTTCTTGATAGTAAGCTAAAGATTTTTTTATTTCACTAAGTTTATCATCGTCGATCAGATCAGCCTTAGACAAATAAATAGTTGCCTTTACCTTTTGCCAAGAAAAGAAAATCAAAAAGCGGTCTAATAATTCTAATGAAAAATCTGGTTCAACCGCAGAAATTACCAATAATACATGGCTAACATTTGCGACAGCTGGACGGCCAATTCGATTTAACCGCGGCAAAATTTTAACCAGATAACTCATTCCTTTGTCATCGATCTGGATTTCTACTCGGTCTCCTACTGCTGGTTTTTGCTTTTTTTGACGAAAAACGCCACGAGCACGCGTTCTCACGATACCCGCAGCGGTTTCTACGTCATAATAACCAGCAATTAAACCAATAACAGTTCCTTGTGCTAGTTTCATTTATTTAGTCACCTTTTCATTCAAGATAGTTTCTCCATTGCGGACTACTCTTAATTGTCCTGCACCATTCTTAATTGAAAATGGAATTGAGAAGCTCATATCACGTTTAATATAAAGATCACGGTAAATATTGCTTAAGTAGTGATCGTCGTCCTTAATATAGATCTGAACATGATCGCCCTTAGTAGAACTTGACTTGCTGGATGAACTGTCTTCATCTTTATTATTATCTGTTTCTCCAGCACTGTCGTCTGCTGTCCCAACATAGTTTACGGTAAAGTTCTTAGTTATTGTGGTCTCTTTTTCTTCCTTGGGTCCACGAGAAACCTTAATTGCAATGGTTGAGCCACGATCAACTTTTGATCCAGGACCTGGATCCATTGAAATGATTAAGCCTTTTTCGACATCATCAGAGTACTCTTGATTAATCTGCAAAGTTAAACCATGATCTCTTGCATAATCTTGAGCACTCTTTAATGAGTAATTATGCAAATCTTTCAATGTCACCGTATTACTTCTTTGACGTGGAGCCTTACCTCTAGAAACTACCAAAGTAATTGTAGTTTGCGTTGGCTTAACTTCAACCCCGGCAGCAATACTTTGCGAAATGATGTTGCCTTGAGTAATCTTGCTTGAGAATTGATCTTCTCTAACCACATCGAAGCCCTGATTTTCTAACTTCTCAGCGGCCTTATCATAATCATCGCCTACTACGTCAGGCACCTTTACCATGCTTGAACCGCTAGAAACGATCAAATTGACAGATTTTCCTCGATCAAGAGAATTGCCAGCCGTCGGCTTAGTGGCAATGACATAGCCCTTTTTAACATCATCAGATTGACGTCGAATAATTTTACCCACTTGCAAGCCAGCAGCTTCTAACTTTCTCTCCGCTGCATTCTCAGCAATGTTGGTTACATCAGGGACATTGACTTGCTTGGGTTGATTATTGCCGCTTAAAGCAAAAATCATAATGAAAATAATCAACCCAGCGGCAATCACAGAAAAGATCCACCACCATTTATGAGCTTTAACATTCTGCCAAAAGCTCTTTTTTTCTTTCTTAGGTGTTTCTTCTACCTCCGATTTTTCCTCTTTCTTGGATTCCTCAGCAGTAGTCTTTTGTGGTTTAAATCCTGGTAAAACGATGGTTTTATCATCGCTATTGCCGTGATTCGGAACAAAGATTGGTTCATCGCTTCGTTCGGGATCAAGACTGCTATCAAGATCTGCCTTCATTACTTGAGCAGAAGCGTAACGATCACGTGGATCCTTAGCTGTCGCCTTTAAAACGACATTCTCTAATGCTTGCGGAACGCTCTTGTCTTTCTTTCTAATTGAAGGAATAGGTTCTTGAGCATGTTTTAAAGCAACAGAAACAGGCGTATCCCCATTAAATGGCACAGTACCTGTAATCAATTCATAAAGAATGATCCCAAGAGAATAAATGTCGGATTGCTTAGTAACCAATCCTCCTCTTGTTTGTTCTGGTGACATGTAATGGACAGAACCCATCACTGAATTAGTTTGCGTAATTGAGCTTTGGTTAAGCGCTACTGCAATACCAAAATCGGCGATTTTAATATTGCCTCTTTTATCCATTAGGATATTTTGTGGCTTTAAGTCTCGGTGAATCACATTATGCTTGTGAGCAAGAGCTACCGCACTTAAAATTTGATCCATGATGCGAATTACTTCACGCAAATCTAATGGAGAATTTTCACGGATATATTCTTTTAAATCAGGACCGTCGACATATTCCATTACCATATAAGGAAGTCCATGATCTGTACCAACATCAAGAACTGAGACAATATTAGGATGACTTAACTCACTGGTAGCTAATGCTTCTCTTTGGAAGCGAGCTTGCGTTTGAGGTTCATTTTGCAAATCTAAGCGCAAGATTTTAACAGCAACTTTACGCTGTAAAATAATATCTTCAGCCAGATAAACATTGGCCATCCCGCCTTCGCCTAAAGTATCAATAATGCGATAGCGCTCTCCAAGCAGATAACCTTTATCGATCACTGCTTTCGTCCTCCTTATTCCAAATTAGGCAGACAGTAATATTGTCACCACCACCTAATCGATTAGCCTCGCTAATTAACTTATTGCAGCGTTCTTTCAAACTTAATTCTTTAGTTGCCAAAATTTGTTGAATTTGCGGATCACTAAGAGAATTAGTTAATCCATCGGTACACAACAAGATAATGTCATTATCGCCCAATTTAATTTCATTAATCTCAGGATCAATCGTACTAGATACACCCAAAGCTTGAGTAATAATGTTCTTTTGTGGGTGATGCTTAGCTTGTTCTTTGGTAATTTGACCCATTTTAACCAATTCGTTGACTAAAGAATGGTCTTCTGTGAGTTGAACAAACTTTCCTTCTGAGTAGCTATATGCACGTGAATCACCCAAATGAGCAATTAAAGCATCATTGTCAAAAGTAAAGGCTAAAACAATGGTGGTTCCCATTCCGTTTAAATCGGGAAACTTATCAGCCGTTTTCAAAATGGTTTCATTTTCAGAATTTAACTGAACATCCAACCATTTATGCGCAATATTAGTATCGGTGAAGTCGGTAATGCCGAAGTTATGCCCCAAATGCGTAACTGCCATTGTTGAGGCTACGTCGCCGCCTTGATGTCCACCCATGCCGTCGCAGACGACCGCCAAAGTGATTCCCTTGCGATTTTTAAAAACTTGTACAAAATCTTGATTGCTTTTTCGTACCTTACCGATACTAGAAGCGTATGCTGTTTCAATCAAAAATCTAACCTCGCATCTTAAATTTAGCAATGAAAAATCCATCATTGTTATCTTGGTCAGGCATTATTTTTAGCATCCCAGTCTTTGATTCCAACTTGCTGAGCTTGAATGGCTTTAATTCGAAATCGGGATGCAATTTTAAGAATTTTTCGACCACGGCTTCATCTTCTTCTACCGAAATTGAGCAAGTAGAATAAACTAATTCACCGTCTTCTTTTAATAATGGACTAACTGATTCTAAAATTGCCAATTGAATTTTTTGTAAATTCTGCAAGTCGCGTTCAGTCTTAGTATAGCGAATTTCTGGCTTACGTCTTAATAAACCTAAACCAGAACAAGGTGCATCTACTAAAATCTTAGTAAATTCTCCCGGCTTGAAAACATCTTGTACTTTGCGCGCATCACAAGCTTTAATTTTAACCTTATTAGCTACATTCATTCTTTTCGCATTTTCTTTAACTAAATGCAATTTCTTTTCATGAATGTCTAAAGCTGTTACATCACCGACGACAACTCGCTCTGCCATTTGCACGGTTTTACCGCCCGGAGCACTACATGCGTCCAAAATATGCTCTTCTTTGGAATCAAAATCAAAAGATTCTATCACTAAACTAGCGGCTTCATCTTGAATTGTCAATTTTCCGCGCTTGAATAAATCACTTTGACTAACGCCGCCATGACCTAAAATTATATCATTAACAGATAAGTTAGACCATTCGGGTTCATAACCTTCCGTTTTTAGTTGATTAAAGACTTGATCTCGATCACATAATGCTGAAATGCGGACACTATTTTTAGCCGGTTGATTGATGCTTTCAAGCAACTTTTTAGTACGGTCCATGCCCCAATGATTGGCAAAATAATTTACTAGCCATTCAGGCATACTTTCTTTTACACTCAAATATTTTATTTCATCTTTTGCGTCAGGTAAAATTACGCCTCGTCTAATAAATGAACGTAAAATTCCATTCACTACACGATAGCCAGATGAGTGATGCTTGCCAAACTGTTTAGCAAGTTTATTTGCTTCATCTAAGACCGCGCGATTGGGAACTTTATCCAAAAAGACAATTTGATAAATGGACATCAATAAAAGTGGCTTTAGATATTTCTCAGTTAATTTAATTCTCACTAAGCCTTTCAATTGATACTCTAAAAAAAGTCGATACTGAATCGTCCCATAAACAATCTTAGTGGCTAAATTTTGATCAGCCTGTGAGAGATCTGAATGGTTAAGACTGTTATTTAGGCTGATGTTTGAATAGGATTTATCTTGTAAAACCTTGATTAATGTTTCTAAGCTGATTGCACGAGCGCTTTTACTTGTCGACAATTTCTTCTCCTGGTGTAAACTTGCTACCTTGACCGTTCAAAAAGTTCTTAATATTCATGCGCTTCTTGCCACTTGGTTGTACTTCAAGCAAATTCAAAACATTACCATCGGCAAAACTAATAGCGAAGCGACCCTTATTTGCGACAACTGAACCTGGCTTCAAATCTGTAGTTTCATCAGCAACTTCAGCCTTCCAAACCTTGAAACGCTTGCCTTCAACCATCATGTAAGCGCCTGGATCTGGGTTAAGAGCACGAATCATATTATTGGCTTCAGTAGCTGTCATGCTAGTAGTGATTCTTTCTTGCTCTTTGGTAATATTAGGTGAAAAGACCACTTTATCAGGATCTTGAGGCGTCTTTTTAACAGTACCATCAATAATTGAAGGTAAAGTCTTAAGCAAAAGATCACGACCTACAATTGCCAACTTGGCAAATAAAGTACCAGCATTATCATCCGGTTGAATCTTAATTGCTTCTTGAGCATAAATATCGCCGGCGTCCATCTTTTTGACCATTTCCATAATGGTAATACCAGTTTCGGCATCCCCGTTAATTAAAGAATATTGGATTGGTGCACCGCCACGATACTTAGGCAAAAGTGAGCCATGAACATTTACAGCAGCAATTTTAACTGAATTCAAAAACTTAGTTGGCAAAAATTGACCATAGGCTGCAGTAACAATTAAGTCAGCGTGCATATCAATTAATTCTTGCATTTCGTCAGAGCCAGATAATTTTGCAGGTTGGTAAATAGGTAAATTATGTTTTTCTGCAGCAACCTTAGCTGGACTCTTAGTAATTTTTTGCTTACGTCCAACCTTCTTGTCTGGTTGAGTTACTACAGCCTTAATTTCATAATTATTTTCAATTAAACCTTCAAGTACTGGAACTGAAAATTCCGGTGTTCCCATAAATATTACTGATGTCATTACAGCATCTCCTCTACATTATTCTTTCTGGTTCATTATCAATAAAAATACTTAAGCCATACTTCTTTGCTTCCTGTGCGGAATCCTGAACATGGTGTAATAGTTTATTCAAATTAGGTTCTTTTTTATATTTTACCAGTATTTGGTAATAATATTGATTTTTTACACGAGAAATTGCACTTGGCGTTGGCCCTAAAATAATCGTTTCTGCATGAAGCTCTTTAGTTAAATAGCGTTTGATCTTAAAAGCTTCTCTTGCAGCGTTTTGCTCTTTTTTAGCAGCAATTGAAATTAAAACAGTAAAGAAGTATGGTGGATAGTTTCCGGCGTGTCTAACGTTCATTTCATAGCCATAAAAACGCTCATAGTCCTGCGTCTTAGCTAATTGAATAGCGTAGTGTTCCGGATTATATGTCTGGATCAGCACTTCTCCTTCTTTATCTGCTCGGCCAGCACGCCCAGCAACTTGCGTTAAAAGCTCAAATGTCTTTTCAGAAGCATTGTAATCTGAGAGCCACAAACCTGTATCGGCATTGATTACTCCTACCAAGGTTACATTAGGGAAATCCAAACCTTTGGCAATCATTTGCGTTCCAAGTAAAATATCTGCTTCGTGATTACCAAATGCATCTAAAATTTTCTTGTAGCTACCCTTTCTACGGGTGGTATCAACATCCATGCGTAAAATTCTAGCGCCTGGCAAAAGTTCTTCCAACTCTTCTTGTACTTTTTGCGTTCCAGTACCCAAAAAACGAATTTGAGAACTTTGACAATTAGGACAACGAGTAGGAATTGGTTCAGTGTGACCACAATAGTGACACTGCATGCTGTTAGTATCCTTATGCAAGTTCAAAGATACATCACAGTTAGGACATTTTAAGACAAAGCCACATTCTCGACAAAGCATAAAGTTGGCAAAACCGCGACGGTTAAGCATCAAAATAACTTGTTCTTTTTTCTCTAGTCGCTTTTTAATCGCATCAACTAGTTCAAGCGATAAATCAAATTGGCCGCCTGCAAATTGAACATGTTTTAAATCGATTAATCTTACTTTAGGCAGCTTCTTATTGTTGGCTCTCTTGGTTAGTCGTAAAAGATGATAGACATTCTTTTGTGCCCTTGCACGGCTTCCTAAAGACGGCGTTGCGCTGCCTAATACAAGTGGACAGTGATGGTATTTACTGCGCCAGATAGCCACATCTCGAGCGTTATAGCGCGGATCAGACTCTTGCTTGTATGATGACTCGTGTTCCTCATCGATCACGATTAAGCCGATATTTTTAAGCGGTGCAAAAACCGCACTTCTGGCACCAACTACTACTTTGGTTTCGCCGCGGCGTATTCTGCGCCATTCATCATATTTTTCTCCTTCAGATAACGCACTGTGCAAGACAGCAACTTCTTGACCAAATCTTGCCTTTACTTGACGCACCATCTGTGGGGTAAGCGAAATCTCTGGCACCAGCATCAAGGCGGTTCTGCCTTGGGCTAAAGCTTTACTGATGGCATGCAAATAAACTTCAGTCTTGCCGCTACCAGTAATTCCTTCAAGCAAAAATGTTTCAGCTTTTTTCTCATCGATAGCTTTGGCAATTTCGTCTAAAGCATGTTGTTGTTCATCATTTAACTTGATTGGAGCTGGTTTTTCATCATCTTTAAAGCCTGCTAAAGGATCACGATAAACTTCAACTGCCTTTTTCTTTAGCCAGCCTTTTTTAACAGCCGAATTCAAGACTGCAGCGGTTAAACCCAATCCAGCTTCTAATTCCTTTTGTGTTTTGGGATAAGCATCGGTATGTTCAATGATATCCATCAAAAGCTGCTTTTGCTTTACCGCATTTTGCCGCAAAGTATTATAGATTTTAGTATATTCTTCTGGTGCCAAAGCCAATGCATATTGATTTTCCTTTTTCTTTTTAGCCTTATTGTCGACAACATACTCAATCTTGGCATCATCATTTTTTAGCAAACTGCGGATTTTCTTGATTTGTGTTGAATCTATTATTTTATTTAAATCAATGGGATCGCCTTGAAAAAACGGCATCTCTTTAGCCTTTGGACTAGCAGGTAGCAATAGTTTACGATAGCCGGCCCGCATCACCCATGGCAGCATAGCCTGTAAAATTTTGATCCGGTATGAATAAATATTTTGTGCTAAATCTGCAGATAATTTAACTAATTCAGGCGTTAGTGGCGGCATTTCATCAACCACTACCAACAAATCCTTCATTTTGCCTTTAAAATTGCTAGTTTCAGATAGGCCGATAACAAAGCCTTGCACTTTTCTGGGTCCAAAAGGCACTACTACTCTTGACCCGACTTGGATTTCCTTCTTAATGTCAGAGGGAACATGATATTCAAAAACGCGATCAGTCTGTCGCGCCGCAACATCTACAATCACTTGAGCAATCATCTAATCACCTGTAAAAAAGACCTTCACCCCATAGGATGAAGGTCAATCAATTAATCTTCGAGGTTAACCTCGGCATGTGCTGGGTCAACTGTAACTTTTCCAGCAGCGATTTCTTCAAGTGCCTTACCAACGGCCTTATCACACTTAAAGTGTTCAAGTGTTGGGGGATCGCCAGCTTCAAGTTCATGTGCTCTCTTAGCAGCAAGAACAGATAATGAGTAACGTGAGTCAACACGTGACAATAATTTATCAATTGATGGGTAAGTAATTCTCATAATTAATCCTCCTTGACCATCTTGCGGTAGTCATCAATTACACGTTTAACACTGACATGTTCTGCATCAACAATTGCTTTAATATGATCTACTGCATTAGCTACTGTATCATTAACTACTGCATAATCATAGTCTTCCATTTCTAGAATTTCATTTCTGGCTTGCTTGATACGACCACGAATTACTTCTTCTGGTTCTGTACCACGATGTTCTAATCGCAAATGCAAAGTATGTAAATCAGGTGGGGTTAAAAAGATGAATACGCCATCTGGCATCTTTTCACGCACTTTTTGTGCCCCATTGACATCAATTTCAAGTAAAACATCCTTGCCTTCATGAAGCATCTTCTTCACTGGAGCGAGGGGCGTTCCATAATGATGTCCAACGTATTCATTATATTCTAATAGCTCCCCATTTTTAATAGCTTCTTGAAAACGTTCCTCGCTGACAAAGAAGTAATCCTTGCCGTCAACTTCACCTGGACGAGGTTTTCTAGTAGTCATTGAGACTGAATATTCAAATGGAAAGACCTTGTTCTCCACAATAGCACTTTTTACAGTCCCTTTACCAACACCTGAGGGACCGGAAAGTACAAGTAATAAACCTTTATCTGCCATGCTGAACTCCTCTTAGTAACTATTAATATATCTAGTTTGCACTAAAATCGCGAGATTTTCAAGTTTTCACTTTTTATTATTTTGTATGTGTCAAACACTTGTTTTGTAGAACCGAAGTTCGTATAATTATTTTATCGAACATCGGTTCAGTAAAGGATGATCAATATGACTAATTTTTTAACCAAAAAACTAAAAAAAGCTTATCACCATTTGTTCGAATACAATACTGATAAGCTTTGTATTTATAGCCAATTTAATGGCATAATTTTAGCACGTCTGTCTTATGCTATTTTGCACAAGAATTATATTTTAATTACCTTTCAGGATGGTAGCTACGAGATTGGCCAAATTCCCAAAAGAATTTCAATTGGACGTTTCGTTTTACGCGACATCGATCGAAAAATATTACGCATCGTTGATATCGATGATATTTTTCGTGTCGACCTATAATTAGCCCACTTTAGTAAAGGTCTCGCAGACCACCTCAGTATCCTCGGTAAATTTTTTACCTAATTCTTCCTTGCATTCCCAGGTGAAAAAAGCCTCATGAACTTTTCTCCAAGATTCATAGCTGCGGTCGCCTTCACCTTCTAAGTAAGCGTGTTTTTCAGACACGTTTTTAAATGGCATGATCTCCACGGTCTCATTTTTTATGACGCATACTGGTTGATTATTACCATCTAAGACAATCGAATACATGCCAACAACTGGCAAATCATCTGCTGATATATAGATGCTTGTTGTTGCTGTCTTGATTCCTCTATTAATCAAATCACTCAAAACATCTGCATCGTGACTATTAGCACCAAATGCATAAGCTCCTTCTAATGCATTCGGCGCTATTTTATTTTTTTGACAAAATTCATTCCAAAATTTGCTAATACTATTCATCTTTTATGCTCTTAATCAAATCAGCGGCATTCTTCTTAGCTGCATCTGTCACGTCTTGTCCGGCCATCATTTGTGCAATGGCAGTAATTGTTTCTTCCTTGCTTAATGGGCCAATCTGAGTGAAGGTTGAACCATCTTTTACTTGCTTAGCCACAAGATAACGTTGATCACCTGCAGCAGCTACTTGAGGTGAGTGCGTAATTGCAATTACCTGCTTGTTGTGACCAATAGAATGCATCTTTTTACCAATCGCAGCAGAAACTCGACCAGAAACACCAGTATCAATTTCGTCAAAAATCATTGTTCCTACCGGTTCAACGCGGCTAAAGATAGCCTTCAAAGCTAAAATCAATCTTGATTGTTCACCACCAGAAACAATTTTTACTAATGGCATCAAATCTTCACCAGGGTTTGGAGCAATGAGAAATACAATTTCATCTGTACCCTTTTTAGTAAAGGTTTTAGTTTCATCAAAATTGATTGAGAAGCGAGCTTTTTCCATATATAAGTCAGCAAGCTCTTGCTTAATTTGCTCTTCTAGTGAATGCGCTACTTTTTCACGAGTTAAATGCAACTTGCGTGCTTTTTGCGTTAAACGTTTTTCTACTTCTGCAACTTCAGCTTGAATCTTCTCTTCATCAAGGCCACCAGTTTCAAACTGGCTGAGTTCTTTTTGTACCTTGCTGTAGAAATCAAACACGTCTTTCAATGTTGGACCGTACTTTTTTTTCAAAGAATTCAAAGTATCAAGTCGATTAGTGACATATTGGAAACGTTCTTCGTCAAAATCCATCTGGTCCATCAAGTTGGACAATTCACTGCGAGCATCATTTAAAGCATAAACACCGTCATCAACAGTTTTGGCAAAGTCCTTAAACTTGGAACCAAACTCCGTTAAGTCGGTAGCCGCATTCTGTGCATCCCCCAACAATGTGGCTATTCCATGCTCATCATCATCGTAAAGCTGCATAAAGTAGTTAGCTGTATCTGCGATCTTTTGATAATTATTCAGCTCGTTATACTCTTCTTCGAGCTTTTCATCTTCTTCAGGATCCTCTAAGTCAGCGGATTCTAATTCATTATTTTGAAATTGCAAAATATCTTGCTTTTGTGCCAATTCCTGTGCATCCTGACGCAAATGACGCAGTTGGCGGGTTAGCTTTTGCCATTTTTCAAAATCAGCTTGATAATCTGCCAAATCATCCTTAAAAGAAGCTGGTGCATAATTATCAACCAAATCAATCTGACGATCCTGATCCATTAGAATTTGCTGATCGTGCTGGCCATGAATATCAACTAAATAATGGCCTAAATCACGCAAAACGTTAATCGTCGTGAGCTGTCCATTAATTCGTACTACGTTTCTGCCTTTAACCGCCAGTTCACGGCTAATTACCAACTGATCATCATCATGAGGCAAGCCATATTGATCGCATAGTTGAGCAATTTTTTCTTTCTGGTCATCAAGCTCAAACAGTCCTGTAATGACAGCCTTATTTTCACCCGATCTGATCATTTCTTTTTGACCGCGGCCACCCATTAACAATGAAACAGCATCAATAATAATCGATTTACCAGCACCGGTTTCACCAATAATGACCGTCATCTTTTCTTGAAAGCGAACCTTCAGACTTTTAATAATCGCAAAGTTTTTAATATCCAGTTCGACTAGCATCTCATCACTCCTAAAGCCCGTTTACAGCGCGCTCGACTACTTCCTCTGGGGTACCTTGCCATAGGTTATGACCACCATCTGCTTCATCTTTTTGCAAATGAATCAAAAATTCGATATTGCCTTTACCACCCTTAATAGGTGAATAATCAACGCCTAAAACGTTGAAGCCGATGTCCAAAGCTTTTTGCATAGTATGTTCAATGACTTGCTTATGAACTTCATGATCATGCACAATACCATGCTTACCCACATTTTCAGGACCAGCTTCAAACTGAGGCTTAATCAAACAAACAGCATCGCATTTATCCTTCAAAATGGCACACATTGGCGGCATGATCAAATCAAGTGAAATAAATGAAACATCGGTCATCGCAAAGTCAGGCAAGCCTTGATCAAAATCTTCTGGCTTAGAGTAACGGAAATTTTGCTTTTCCATTACCACAACTCTTGGATCATCGCGGAGTTGCCAAGCGAGCTGATTATAACCAACATCTAATGCATAAACCATCTTGGCACCATTTTGCAATGCTACATCGGTAAAACCACCAGTTGAAGCACCAATATCCAGACAGATCTTATCCTTTAAATCAATATCAAAAACTTTTAAGGCTTTTTCTAATTTAAAACCGCCACGCGAAACATACTTTTTTCCATCATCTTTAACGTAAAACTTTTCGCCTTCTGGAAATTTAGTTCCGCTTTTATCAATTCTTTGATGATTATGATCAGAAACCAGTCCCGCCATAATTGCTCTTTGTGCTGCAGAACGAGAGTGAAAAATTCCTTGTTCTGCTAATAAAATATCCGCTCTTTGCTTTGTCATTTATAACACCTTTTGATATAGATCCAAAAATCCTGCCAAGATTTCACCATTCAGGCCGTGCAAATCATCTTTGGCTTGCTTAATCAAATCCCTTAATTCTTTACGACTCTTGTCAATGCCAAGAAGAGTCAAGGTATTGTTCTTGCCTTCTTCTTGGTCCTTATGCGTTGCTTTACCAGCTTCTTCGCTAGTTTCAACAACATCAACCAGATCATCATAAATTTGATAAGAGCGACCAAAGGCCTTAGCATAGTCAATTAACTTAACTTGTTCAATATCTGTAGCCTTAGCATAAACAGCGGCCATTTCAACACTAGCTTGGATTAAGCAACCGGTTTTTAGCCATTCCATCTTATTGATAAAATCAGCATCCCCAGCAACACTTTCATTATTGGTAGAATCAATATCCAAATATTGACCGCCAACCATACCGTTAGGACCCACTGCTTGCGTAATAATTTTTACCAATTCCGCAGAATTACTGCCTTGGGCAATCCATTGAATTCCGAGTGGCAACAAGGCATCCCCAGCTAAAATTGCTTCAGCTTCGCCCCACTTTTTATGACTGGTCAATTTGCCGCGACGATAATCATCATTATCCATTGCAGGTAAATCATCATGAATCAGTGAATAAGTATGAATTAATTCAATTCCGCAGGCGATTCTAATTTCTGGTTCTTCGATCTTCTTTCCTAAGGCATTTAGTGTAGCTAAGAAAAGAAGGGGTCTAAGGCGCTTGCCACCAGCCATTACTGAATATGACATAGTTTGACTAATCTTTTTGCTATCAACTTCATCAGCTAAGTGCTTAGCTAAATAATCATCAATAACGGGTGTCCAATCATCTTTAAAGTAAGTAAATGCTGTCATTTTTATTCCTCTGGTGCTGATGCGTTGTTAGGATCCAATTTGTGTTCAGTGCCGTCGCTATCAATCAACTTAGCTACAGTTTCTTCGGCACTAGTTAACTTCTTATCCAAGTCACGACTAATTTTTACGCCTTCTTGGAATTGCTTCAATGCATCTTCCAATGGAACATTACCATTTTCAAGATTGGTTACGATTTGTTCCAAATTGTTTAATTGTTCTTCAAAATTATTCTTCTTAGTTGGCATTATTTTCTTCCTCTATTTTTGTAACTGTTGCTTCAACTTGACCGTCTTTGAAATGCAGGTTCAAGCTTTCCAGCTTTTTAACTTGTTTTACTGAACTAACTGTCTTGCCATTAGCATCAGTAGTATAAACAAAACCACGCTCTAAGGTTTTAAGCGGACTGTAGTCATCTAATTGCTGAACGGTCTTGCTAAAGCTGTTGCGCTTGTCTTTTAAGTAGTGCTGCATATTATCAGCCAAACGTTTGGCCAAAAAGCGCTCTTGTTGCTGCATCTGTTGCATCTGCTTATCTGGACTTGCACTAAATAATCTTTGTTTTAACAAAAGATAACTCTGCTTTGAATGATCAACCATATTTTGCATACTGTTATGCAAACTATCCTTTAAGCGATCAACCGTCTCAATTTGCTGGTCATATAAACGCGTTGGTTCACGCATAATAACCGAGTTCTTTACTCGATTCAAGCGATCGCGTTTTTCACGAATAATTGCTTGCATGCTTGAGAATAAGCGACTGCGCAGCTGCTGAATACCGGCTAATTCATCAACCAAATTTGGCGTAGCATACTCAGCGGCGGCAGTTGGCGTAGCAGCTCTGGCATCGGCTACCAGGTCACACAAAGTGGTATCTGTTTCGTGACCAACTGAAGAAATAACCGGCATTGGCATTGCATAAATCTGACGGACCACTTCTTCTTCGTTAAAGGGCCACAAGTCTTCAAGCGAACCACCACCACGGCCAATGATCATGACGTCATACTTATCACCTTGCTCAGCTATTTGATGCATCGCACGTACTAAGGAATCTGCCGCAGTATCACCTTGTACTTGAGCAGGATAAAGGTCGATTTCGGCATGAGGAAAACGGCGGTTAGCAGTGACCATGATATCGTGAATAACCGCACCTGAAGCACTGGTTATAACTGCGATTCGGTCAGGAAAGCGTGGCAGTCTTCTTTTATGATCTTGGTTAAACAAGCCTTCTTTAGCAAGCTTGGCCTGCAATTGCTTTAATTGCTCATAAAGTGCACCAAGTCCAGCTGGTTCCATGTTTTCAGCGTAAAACTGATATGAACCTTGAGGGCCATACACGCTGACATAACCAGTAACGTAAACCTTCATCCCTTCTTCCGGTTTAAATTTAACCTTGTCGAAGTATGAACGAAACATTACCGCATTAATCTTTGATTTTTCATCCTTTAATGAAAAATACTGGTGTGAATTACGGCGATATCTAAAGTTGGATAATTCACCTTGCAGAAAGACCTTATGTAAGTATGGGTCGTTTTTAAATTTCTGCGTAATATAATAATTTAAATCTGTAACCGTTAAATATTTATTTTCGGCCATTTTGTCTCCTAGTTAATTTAACTACTGCTTCCATTAAGAATTGTACAGTAAGAGGACCTACACCACCAGGGACAGGAGTAATATAGCTGGCTTTTTCTTTAACCGCATCAAAGTCAACGTCGCCGACTAATTTGCCATTAAGATGATTGATACCTACATCAACAACAACGGCGCCATCTTTTACCATGTCAGCCTTAACCAATAACGCTTCACCGGTGGCCGAAACAATGATATCGGCTCTCTTAGTAAGTTCGGCTAAGTTAGTGGTTTCTGAGTGAGCAATCGTTACTGTCGCATTTTGTTCAAGCATTAATGCGGCGAGGGGCTTACCTACAATATTGCTTCTACCAATGACAACAACGTCCTTACCCTTAAGTGGAATTTCATAATGTTTTAAAAGCGCAATAATTCCTTCTGCAGTAGCTGGCTCAATAAAGTGATCTTCCATCCATAGACGACCAATGTTAGCAGGGGTTAAGCCATCAACGTCTTTGTTGGGATCGATTCTTTCCAGCAACTCATCTGCATCAATTTGTTCAGGAGCTGGTAACTGGACCATTACCCCATTTATATCAGGATTCGCATTTAGCTTATCAATTAAGTCTAAAGCTTCTTGTTGTTTAGTATCAGCTGGCATTTGATAAATATCTTGAATAATGCCCATCTTTTCAGCTCTGCGCTTTTTGGTGCGAACATAAATTTTACTAGCAGGATCATCACCAATATTTATTACGCAAAAATGTGGCGTTATTCCTTCAGCTTTTAAATTCTTAACCTTTTTTTTAAGATTTTCCCCTAATAAATTTGCTAAAGCTTTACCATCGAGAATTTTTCCCATTAACTTTCTCCTTACTGTTAAAAAAATAGCCGGCAAAACTGCCGGCTATTCATCCATTAAACAAAGTTTGCTAACATACCATTAATAAATGGCTTTTCTTTTGGCTCAGCAAATTCGTCACATAAATTCAAAGCTTCATTTACTGCTGCTTTAGGATCAATTTCATCGCTATTTTTGATTTCAAAAAGAGCAACTTCCATAATAGCAACGACAATTTGACTTACACGCTCTAGACGCCAGCCTTTTTTTAGGTGCTCTGACAAAGCAGATTGTAAATCTGCACGATTTTCAAGCACACCTTCGATCAACTTCTTCGAATAGGCAGAAAGCTGTTTTAAATTAAGCGTTGCAACGACTTTAGCTTCAACTTCTTCAGCATTTAAATCTGGCTCTTGATTAGCCAAATAAATGGCTTGCATAGCAACTTTGCGACTTTCGTGTTGGTTCATTATTTCTCTACTTCATCCTCCGGAAACAGCTCTGAGGTAGTTTCCTCAGGATCTTTTTCATCTTCTGGGAAAACTAAACCTACAACGTGTACATTAATTGACTTTAGTTCAAGGTCAGTCATTTGCAATAATTGTGCCTTAAGTTGCTTTTGAATTGCCACACCAACTTTAGGAACATTTACGCCACTTTCAAGATATACGTAAACATCAGCAACTAACTTGTTGTCTTCGTCAACCTTAACATTAACGCCTTTACCATGATCTTCACGGCCAAGAACCCAGTTAAGACCTGATCTTAGACTGCCGCGCATACCTGCAACGCCATCAACTTTTTCAGCAGCAATACCCAAAATAACTTCTAAAACACTTGGATCAATTTTAATTTGTTCGCTGTTTTCTTCGCCACTTAAGAGAATTTTTGAACTATCTGCCATTTCGCTACCTCAAAAACTACTTATTAGCACGTGATACGTAAGTACCGTCAGAAGTGTTAATAGTTAAAACATCGCCTTCGTTAATGAAGAATGGTACGTTAACTACCAAACCAGTTTCCATAGTAGCTGGCTTACCACCACCTGATGAAGTATCACCCTTGATGTTAGGTTCAGTCTTAGCAACCTTCAAATCAACAGTGTTAGGTAATTGAATACCTAAAGTTTCACCATCGTGCATAATTACGCTAACAACCATGTTTTCAAGCAAGTACTTGGATTCATCGCCAATTTGTTCATTTGGAATTGCCAATTGGTCATAAGTTGAAGTATCCATGAATACGTAGCTTGAACCATCGTTGTACAAGTATTGCATTGACTTAGTTTGAATATCTGCAGTTTCAACCTTAGCAGTTGAGCGGAAAGTATATTCTTGTACAGCACCAGTTCTCAAGCTCTTAAGCTTTGAACGAACAAAAGCACTACCTTTACCTGGTTTTACATGTTGGAATTCAACAATGCGCCATAAATCATTGTTGTATTGAATAGTAAGGCCATTCTTGAATTCATTTACTGAAATCATTGTCATATTAAGTCCCTCATTTCTACAATAATATCTTACCAATCTTAAACGGTTTTGGCTATAACTTCAACCTATTAAAATTACAACTATAAAGAAATTAGTTCATCTTTAGGCAAAGTTGAAAGCGTTTCTGGAGTTTGATCATGAACCAAAATATCATCTTCGATTCTAACCCCACCCTTGTCAGGCAAGTAAATACCTGGTTCAACAGTGTGGACCATGTTGTTAACTAATTTAGTGGTTCTAAATGGCAAAGCTGGCTGACAAAGTTCATGAATTTCTAGACCAATTCCGTGACCAATACCGTGGCCAAAGTATTCGCCATAACCTTGTTCGGTGATGTAATCACGTGCTGCCTTATCAACGTCATGACCGGTATTACCGACAACTGCAGCTTCTATTCCGCGACGTTGTGCTTCATGCACAATATCGTAAATTTTGTGCATTTCAGGATCTACTTCACCTAAGGAAACGGTACGCGTAATATCAGCAGCATAACCATGGTAAAAACTACCGAAGTCGATGACAATCATGTCACCTTCTTCAATCTCTTTATCGCTGGCCACACCGTGGGCCCAAGCTGAGCGAACACCAGAAGCTATAATTGTATCAAAGTCAGGACCATCTCCGCCATTAACTTTGAATAAATAATCAAGTTTAGCACCAACTGCACGTTCTTTTACGCCTGGTTTGATCATTGGCAAAATTGCCTTAAAGCTTTCCATTGAAATATTGATTGCTTTACGCAATGCGGCAATTTCTAATTCATCCTTAACATTGCGGACACGTTCAACCAATTCCTCGACCATTTCAAAATCGATGTCAGGATTAAGTTCCTTTAACTTAGCAAATTCAGCAGCTGAAACAAATTCGCCTTCAACTAAAACTTTCTTCACATTAAGCTTTTTAAGGGCCTTAGTAAGTTCTTCGTAATCACTGGAGTGTTTCATAACAACATCCATTTCACCTGGAGCTTGGGCCTTAATTTGTCCTGCAAAGCGTGAATCTGACAAAAGAGTACGTTCACCTGCGGCAGTTAAAATAAGTTGAGCTTCTTCACCGGTAAAATTGGTGAGATAACGATAATTAGCTTGATTAAAGATGATCATTGCATCGGCATCGTGCTCTTTAATCAAGTCTGTAACATGATTAATTCGGTTATTAATCAATGATAATAATTGTTGCTTTTCTTCCATAATCAGAACCTTCTTTGCATAGTATAATTTGAATCTATTATACTAGAATTTCAACTCTAATACTTGAAAAAGGTTACAAAAAAGACGAATGGTCTTAACCATTCGTCTCCTTAATTATCTTCTGAATTACTTAGCTTCTTCAGCTGGGTATACAGAAACTTGCTTCTTGAACTTGCCAAGACGTTCAAACTTAACAACGCCGTTAACAAGTGCAAATAAAGTGTCGTCTCCACCTTGACCTACGTTCTTGCCTGGGTGAATCTTAGTACCACGTTGACGGTAAATAATTGAACCTGCGTGGATTGATTGACCGTCACCAGCCTTAGCGCCTAAACGACGACCAGCTGAGTTACGACCGTTGGCAGTAGAACCGCCACCCTTGTGGTGGGCAAATAATTTCATACCTAAAATATTCATAATCATTTCACCTCTGAAAATTAAGCTTCAATCTTTTCAACTGTAACCTTAGTGTAAGGTTGACGGTGACCATACTTGCTGTGTGAGTGCTTCTTAGGCTTGTACTTGAAAGTTACAACTTTCTTTTCCTTACCTTGCTTTTCAACTTTAGCAGTTACCTTAGCACCATCTACTAATGGAGTACCAACCTTAACGTCGTCACCATTAGCTACAAGGATAACTTCGTCAAAAGTTACTTCGCTGCCTTCTTCAGCATCAAGCTTTTCTACAAATACGCTGTCGCCTTCTGCAACTTTGTATTGCTTACCACCGGTCTTAATAATTGCGTACATTTGTACACCTCCGAAAAAATACTTAGACTCGCCGAACTGAGGTGCTTCTTACTCAAGAAGACTTCTAACCCCAAGCCGTGCGGTTGCAGATGTGGAGGTCCCCACAAATACAACTCTTATATAATACAACGGTTTTCAGCGGATAGCAATAATTTACTATAAATTACTTAGTCTCTGCTTCTTTATATTCAATGGATTGTATTCCTTCATAAGCTGGCAAGCCATTTTCAGCCCGATAAAGTGCACGTTCAAAAGAACGATATCCTTTAGATGAAGAAACAGCAAATTTCACGCCATATTTTGAGGCAAATTCTTGGATGTTCCAAGTTGCATCGTGAGCGGCATATGCGGTCATCAGGATCACGATATCAAGATCCTTGATTTGCCGCTCCATGATCTTCTTTTTGCCTTCAAAAGCATCAATTGGAATAGGAATACCATTGTATCTAGTAACGATGCCTTCGAGAATACCTTCATTTTGGTTGTTACCAATCGCAATGCCGACTCTTTGATAGTGCAGATTCATGTCCAGCTTGGTTAATTCTTCCGCGTTATCCTTCTTGGATTTGTCTTTCTTCTTATAAGATAAATCAGACTTCTTTGGCGGATCTACTTGATAAATCCAGCGAATTTGAACGGCATCACTTGGATTCTTCTTAATTCTCACATCCCCTGTGTACCAGGCAAGATCTACAATCGAACCATCTTCGAGGTGAATATTTTCGCCTTGATAATAACTAGAGTCAACCGGAATAGTTACTTCTTTGCCACGAATGCGCAGTTTTTCACCCTTAATATTGCGCGTAATTGCTAACTGGCCAGTCTTTCCTTGAACTACCGCATAACGGAACTCTTCAATTGGATCGTAATCACGTGCGCGCAATTTGCGATAACCAACCACACGCAGCACTTCTGCTTCATAGTTTGGATTGTCCTTATCTTCTAAGGCTTCGACAATATCGCCACTCTTTAAGTTCAAGGAGTGTATTTGTGATTCCTTGATTCTAAAAACAATTTGACCATTATCATTAATCAAATTGCATCCCGAAAGAGTCCGAATAACTGTGTAACGTCTTCCCTTACGATAGTCACGCTTAGGTTCTTCCTTAGGCTTTAAGGCGTCTTCAAAGATTTTCTTGTTAACTGCTTCTGTTGTAGTCTTAGACTTCTGAATGGCCTGGTCAAGTTTGCCGAGTACATTACCATAACGTTTGCCCACGCCAGGAACAAAAGTAATCTTGTGCAAGGCTTCAAGTGACTTCTTCTTAGCAGCCTCATCACCAGGTGTTTCAATTAATTCAGTCAAGCCCATCAATAATTGCTTAAATTGCTTTAAATCTGCGTTTCTTTGTGCGATTGATTGTGTGTTAGCCATCTTCTTAGGCTTAGGAGCTTCCTTTTTAAGTGCCGCTTTTCCAGCTGTGCCACCTTCTGCCATAGCAAGAATTGCCTTAATTGCGTTTAAACTATTGGCTAAGCTTTTATCATCTGCGTCAGTTTTATTTAAAATAATTTTGATATTATTTCGATAATCGTACATAGTTTCACCACTTTTCCCAAATTTACATCCTATCTATTATATGCTTACTTTTAATAATTAAAACTAAAATATAAAGTTATCAGTTGTATTTTAAGCTTAATCTAACTATAATTTAACGAAAAAGCACTTTAAAAATATGAGGAGGCATTTTTATGACTAAAACTCGTCCAGAAGACTTGGATTGGAACAAGCTTGGCTTCAAATATCATGACTTACCCTATCGCTGGGTAGATGAATTTAAAGATGGTAAATGGCAAGGCGGTCATTTGACGCAAGACTCTACTATCACTTTTAATGAAGCAGCTGAAGAACTCCACTACGGTCAGGAAATCTTTGAAGGTTTAAAGGCCTACCGCAGAAAAGATGGCGGCATTAACTTATTTAGACCTGACCAAAATGCCAAAAGAATGGCAAATTCTGCTAAGCGTCTTTTGATGGAGCCTTATCCAGAAGATGAATTCATTAAAGCAGTTAAAGAAGTCGTTTTAGCCAACCAAGATTTCGTCCCTCCTTACGGCTCAGGTGGTACGCTCTACCTTCGTCCATTTATGATGGGAACTCAGCCAATTGTCGGCGTTTCACCCTCTGAAACTTATCAATTCAGAATTTATGCCACTCCCGTTGGCGCCTATATTAAAGGTTTGAAACCAATGCCATATGAGGTCAGCGACTACGATCGTGCTGCACCATTTGGTACTGGACAAGCAAAAACTGCCGGCAACTACGCCAGCAGCTTGATGCCATCATTGATTGCCAAAAAGAATGGTTTTGCCGATGCCCTTTACCTTGATCCAAAAGATCACAAATATATCGATGAATTCGGCGGTGCGAACTTCTATGGCATTACTAAAGATGGCCAATTCCAAACACCAAAATCAGACTCAATTTTACCTTCAATTACCAAACGCTCTATCTTAAAGATTGCTAAAGACTTAGATCTTGATCCAGTCGAAACTAAGATTCCAATCGAGGACGTCGATCGCTTCGCAGAAGCTGGCGCAATGGGGACAGCTGCTGTAATTTCACCAGTCGGCTCACTCACTTATCAAGGTAAAAAGTACGTCTTTGGTAGTGAAACTGAAGCTGGTCCGATCACCCAAAAACTGTATGATACTTTAACTGGCATTCAATTTGGCGATCTTGAAGACAAATATGGTTGGACTGTTAAATTAAGTTAAACAAAAATAAGCAAAGAAAAATGATCTTCTACCAAAATAGAAGATCATTTTTTGTTTAGGCTCTCCATTCGCCGCCTTGGCCGTATGAATGCTTACCTAATTCATTGATGATTACGTGGATGTGTTCCTTAGGAGCACCAGTATTCTTGTGAACTGCTTCGGTAACGTCCTTCATCAAATTAGTGATTTGTTCGTCTGAACGCCCTTTAATTAATTCAATATGTACAAATGGCATAATATTCAACTCCCTATCTTTATGAATTTGCTTCAATTATAGCAGAAAATTAACCAAAAACTTCGGCTGCAGCTAGAATTTCGAGCTTTGATTCATCTACTTTATCTCGAACATATGCATCAAATAAGCGATTACGATACTTATCAGTTTTCAAATTAAAATTAAGCGTCCAGGCTCCCAAAAAAAGCCAGTAAACTAAGAACCTCCTTTTTCATATCTATCCTCAATTTTTCTTCAAAAAATCGGTAATCAAGCGGTTAGCACGCGTCACATATTTACCCTTAAAGTCATGACCAGCATGCTTGAAAATATATAATTTCGAATGCTTAAACTTCTTATTAGCCTTCTCTGAATATGTTTCAGGCACAATGATATCGTCTGTACCATGCATGATCAGTACAGGACCATTGTATTTAGTGGCGGATTTTAACAAGTCATAATTAAACAGTTTAGCAAAGTAATTCTTACCCACTGTAAAACCAAACAGATTCAACGTATCAGGCACGCGATTAATTGATTTAAAGGCAACCTGCGCATAATCAGTAATTGAAAATGCAGGGTAAAGCAAAATTAATGACTTAACTTCTTTTGGATATTTAGAAGCAAGCATCGCGGAAACGGCCCCGCCCTGGCTTTCACCTAACAGCGATACCTGATAGCGATCAACATCGCTTCTATTTCTAACTGCATTTAAAACTGTCTTTAGATTTTGCTCCTCCGTAAAAATCGACATATTCAATTGACCAACGCCTGTGCTGCAGCCATTTTTGGCACCACCAGGATAATCAAAAGCATAAGCGACATAACCCTGACCTGCCAAATATTGTGCATATTTAGTTACATCACGGTAGTTGCCAGCTAAGCCGTGCGATAAAATGACCGCCTTTTTCTTACCTGGTAAATTTTGGGGCAAGTACAATCGACCATAAATATTGACGCCATCTTGATTGATATTCCAATCTTGCTCCAATACTTGATATTTCTTTTGGGGCAAGCTCTCCCTTGTTTTATTTCGCTTAACTGTTTTTACTGATGAATCTGAATTAGTATTATTTTTATTCATCGTGCATCCCGTCAACGCGAATGCCAAGCTAAGCAAAACTAATGTTGCTAATTTTTTCAAAATTTATTTCACCTTAATTAAAAAAATACCTAAGCGTTGCTTAGGTACTTTTATTATACAAAAAAAGCGCGCGCATATTCACTCGCGCTAAATAGATATTTATCTTTTTTTAGAAATTAGCTGACTTAACGTATAAGCCCTTACCAATACGGTAGTAGTACTTACCGTTAATGTTAAAGCGTGAACCGTAAGTCTTAACTGGAGTACCTTTTCTCAAAACTCTCCAGTTTGCACGTCTTCCTGCGTGGTTGTAGATATAAGCATTGCGTCTCATAACACGTGAGTTACCTAAAACGTTGCTTGCCATTACATAACGGTCATTGCCAACCTTAAGAGCAGTCTTGCCATTATCCAAAGTTACAGTTGAGCCGTAGTATTGAATGCCGTAGTAAGCTGCGTAGTAGCCACTTTGACGTTCACCCTTCTTGTTGTAAATGTAGGCCTTCTTCATTACGTAAGCAGAAGTTGCTGGTTCAGTTGGAGTTGAATCAGTCTTATTGTCAGTAGATGAAGAATTTGAGTTATTAGTAGTATTTGAATTACTGCTTGAAGGAGCTTGTGAAACAGCACCGTTGTTAGAAGTTACATTACCGTTAATTGATAATGGAAGAACAGCAACGTTACCATCAACGCTTAGTCCGCGCCAGTTATCAGTAAATTGCCAAATTGATACACCGTCCATTGATGGGAAGTAATTAAAGTTAGGATTATCAATTCTACCTGAAATAGCATATGAAGCTACCCATAATGAGTTAGGGTACTCAGCAATTACGCTGCTGGTATCAATGTTGTTTTGCAAAACTGATGAACTTGCGTAAAGAAGTGGTTGGTAACCAGCTGCCTTGATTGTGTCCATGAATGCAATGATTGCGTTAGCAGTTGGCGTCTTACCACCATAAATGTTGTTGCCTTGGCCAGTTTCATAGTCACAAGCAATATATGAACCCTTTGGTAAACCAAATGCTTGCGCTGCCTTAACAGCATAGTTTGCTTCTGCTACAGCAGCACTTGAGTTAGAACTAAAAGTAGCAAAGTGGTATGCCATTGGCATCATATTGTTAGAAATAGCTGTAGAAATTTGGCTTGAAGCCTTAGGGTTACGGTATGAAGTACCTTCACTTACCTTAACGATAGCAAATTGTGCACCTGCTTGAGCATGACTTGATAAGTCAGCATTTTGGTAACTGGCAACGTCCACACCAAGTGAACGTGCTGCAACAGATGTAGTTGATGCTTGAACAGTAATTTGTGGTCGATTAATTTGAGTTACTGCCACTCCTGCAATTTCTAATACGGTTGCACATGCCAATTTAATAATTAATTTTTTGGTTGTAGTCAATCTTCTCGTCCTCCACTATGTGAAAAAATTCAAATTCACACTTGTTGATCTTCCTAGTAATACGAAATCAAATTTAGAATAAGCTCGTTTGAGATTTTAGTCAATAGATTCGCTCTAGATGTAAGGTTAGCTTAATCTTTGTCATAATTTTGTATCATACAAGGTCAAAAGCTTTACAGCCAAGTTTCTTTATAAATATTTTCTCTAAAACCACAAGTTAAATGATCATCGCCGACAACAAGCGGACGCTTAATCAGTTTGCCATCTTTGGACATCATCTCAGCAGCTTCTTCAATCGTCATATCAGGAATTTTGTCCTTTAATTTCTGCTGGCGGTAATGTTGACCAGATGTATTGAAAAAGTATCTTAAACCGCGATCTTGATACTTAGTCATCCACTTAATCAAGTCTTCTTTTTTAGGTGGCTGTTCAACTAAATCTTGGAACTCATACTTTACGCCATGATCGTCTAACCACTTTTGCGCTTTCTTTGAAGTAGAACAACGTTTATAACCATAAAATTTAATCATATTAATCCTTCTTCATGTGTTCTCTAAAGAATTCAAGTTCTTCATCGTTAGCAATATCGGCTAATTCATCCTTTTGATTTACGAAAAAGACATGACCACGAGGATGATCTTTATCGCCATATGATTTACAAATTGCATGCACGCCGCGACCTAATAAGAAGCCAAATAAAGTAAACTGCATATCATGCAAGAAATCATTATTTGAAGTAATTAAGAATGTTGGCAAGAAATTAGAGTTAATATACTTTTCAACGTCAAGTTGTTCGTGATACTTATCAACTGCTTTAGGAATGAAGTAAAGACTCTCAAGACCATCAAGACTTTCGGGAGTTAAAACAAATGAAGCAGCACAGTTAAGTCCAACTGCTCTAAACTTTAAGTTAAGCGGCTTGTATGGGAACAATTTGGCATAGTCTGGATTAGTCAAAATCGTGACATATTGCTCAGCCATTTGGCCACCAGCACTATCACCAACGATGAAGACATTGTTTCTATCTAAACGATATTCTTCTGCGTGATCATCAACCCAGTGCATGTAGCGGTCGATATCGTCCAATTCATCAGGAAATTCGGCGTTTTCTGGGGCAAGGCGGTAGTTAGGGTTAATGAAGGCAAAACCATGCTTAGCCAGATTCATGCCGTAATATTGGTAAGTTTCTTTGGTGCCGTAAATCCAACCACCACCGTGGATATTGATGATGACAGGAAATGGCTCATCAGTCTTTTTAGGCAGATAAACATCTAAGGTATGCCATTTGTCTGAGCCGTATGATAAGTCATCGATCCGTTCAACCTCGGGAATATCATGTGGCAAATCTTTGTCACGTTCGTCGTCGCTCTTTTTGCATCTCGCACGATACTCTGTGACAAACTTTTTAAGTCTCTGTGAAAGTTCCATAATGCTTCTCTTTTCTATTTATTTATTGATCATACTTTAATTATACTTGCTTTAAAATAAAAAAATAATTTTTTTCAAAATATCCCTTGCATTTTAAATGGGTATTCCCTATAATAGTTTATGTTCTGTTGAGGACATACAAACATACAGATGGTCTGGTAGCTCAGCTGGATAGAGCAACAGTCTTCTAAACTGTGGGTCGTGGGTTCGAATCTCACCCGGATCATAAAAATAAGCTCGTAAGTACTGATCTTACGGGCTTTTTGTTTGAATAAGTTCGCCAAATGTTCGCCAAGTGTAAAAAATACCCAAGAAATTAATTTTCACATTCAAAACTATAGCCAGTTCTTTCTAATGGAATAGTTTTAACGCTGTAATATTTTTTGTCTGTATCGTTTAAACCTATTTCTTTTACTTTGCCGTGATGTAGAAATATTTTCCAAGCTTCTTCTTCATTATCTGCAATTGCAAAACCTTGTGGCCACATATAATCGTCTCTTGATTCAAAAATATAAATTTTCATGCAAAATCGCCTTTTTTATTCATTATACAGCAAAAGGCTATTTTATAATTTGCTATTTAAATATAATTAACCGCCTAAAATAAATTTAAAGACTGTAGAATTGCGCTCTCAACAGTATATTTATTAATTATTTAATAGTTTTATGATCAGATACGTTTATTTTAACACGACAAAAAAGCCACTCCAGACAAAACGTCCAGAGTGGCTTTCTTGATAGATTTAGAGAGGTTGTTTTTCACTTCCTTTTTATTTGATTATTTTTGTAAATTTAGCTGGTACCCACTGTTTGTCGGTACCAATTCTGTAGCATTTCATATCTTTAATTGTTTTTGCTTCCCATACTTTCCAACTTGAATTAGTCGGAATGTATTGTGCTTGATAATGACCAGCACTGTCTAACAATCTTACCATGTATTTTGGATTATTGTTAATCACTGGGACAAACACTTTTTTAGGAATTTTTGCTGCTGATTTTTCTGCAGGCTTAGGCTTAACTACTTGATGTTGAGTCTTTTTTTCTGCATGTAAGTCGATTAATGAAATATTACCGTCTACATTAAGACCGTGCCAGCTATCAGTAAATTGCCACAGCGCTACACCGTTCATAGATGGAAAGTAATTAAAGTTTGGTTTATCAATTCTGCCTGAAGTAGCATATGAGGCTACCCACAAACAGTCGCCAAACTTACTAATTACCGCACTAGTTTGAATATTATTACGCATAAGGCTTGCTCCAGAATAAAGCAGGCACTTATAGCCAGCTTCTTTAATCACACTCATAAAGGCCATAATTGCCCTTGTATTAGATGCCCAGCCATTAATAACAGAATTATTCGAACTTGCCTCCCAATCCAAGCAAATATATCTCTTTTTCGAGACATTTAAGTGTTTAGCTTCAGCAAGAGCGAATTTTGCTTCTTGTTTGGCTCTAGTAACAGAATTACCAAAGTTGGCGAAGTGGTACATATGAACGTAAAGGTGATTGTGATGAGCAGATTTAACTTGATCAACCGCAATTGGGTTACGATACCAAGTCCCTTCTGTTCCCTTTACAATTACACCTTTAGCACCGGCGTTAGCAAATCTAGCAACTGATTTTCCTTGATAAATTGCTACATCAACTAAATATTCTCTAGTTGCCATTTTGTTCACCCACAATTAAAGTTTGATCAGTTTTAACTGCTCCGCCGTTAATCGGCTCGCTTGGCTCTAAAACTTCACTTTTAGGGACGTTTTGAGCAACTTCTGTGTGATTATCTTTATCATCATTTAAACCGGCTTGTGCTTGTTTAAGACGCAAATTAGATAATACTAATTCTCTTAATGCTTCTAAATCCTTAACTTGTTGATCCGAAATTTTATAGCCCTTATGATTTAATTCTACAACTGCGTCATTAAGAGCACCGTTCGCCTTTTCGGGGTTATCCATGTCTTGTTTGTCATAATAAGCTACCCATTTACGCATTGCATTTAGAGCAGCTAAACGATATTTTTCTGCTTTTTGATCCTTAAAGTGAACGTGAGCCAAAATACTCAAACCAACTAAACAAAAAATCCAAGACAATAAAAATCCTAATTGAATGTAATCACTAACTGTCATTTTTTTCTCCTTCTTTTGGCAATCTTTTAACGTACTGATCTATCAGAAATTTTTGTTCATCAACTTTTTGCTGAAGATCCAAATTCTTTTGTTTTAAATCGTCAATCTCGCCTTCCTGTTTCTTGCATTTTTCCTGGTAATGATCTCTTTCTTCTTTCAAAGCGTCAAAAATCCATTTCCAGATTGCGATTAGAAAGGCCGATATACTAGCTAAATAAGGCAGTGCCTTGATTAAATCATTTATAAAGCACCACCTCCAGCTAGTAGTTGTGCTTCTTGCTTTTTGAAATTAGCAAAAAATCAAACATCAAAACGATAAGTTCCAGGAAACCAGCCATAATCATGTGCGGTTGCCCTGAAATAGAGCCGTGAACGAACTCTGATACCGATTCAAACGCTAACAGTGCAGCCGTAATAACTAACAGATTACGATTAGTAGCTATCTTGTTTTTATTGCTAATTGCCCAGCTAAACAACCAAACTCCCACCGCAATAAAAATACCTCCTGTTAAGTCGTCGTTTAAAAATCCAATGGCAAACGGAGGCCAAAAGAAATAATAGTCATTACATACGAGAATTAAGCCAATACCAATCATAGCAACGGCCAAAATGGCATGTTGTGGGTGGTTGATTTTACGCAGTTGGTTGATCTTCTCTTTCATTACTACCACCAACGATTTCTTGGTATTCAGCTTTTGACAATCCAGCGTCCGGCACGCAAGACAAAAGATAACTTTTATCACACATACCGTTATCGTACATAAACTTGTAAATGCTAAACATTATTGTGCACCTCCTTCTGTTGCTGGTGTAGTCACTTGAGTGGCCGTTGTTGGTTGTGTTGGTGCCACTGGTGTTGATGATGTAGTTACGTTGGTAGGATTAGCCGGTGCAATTTTGTCAGCTAAGTTATCAAGCTTGGTATTCATAATTCCAAGCTGCTTTGCAATCATCATCATCAATCTTGAGCTTTGGGTGGTTTCAGCATTTTGATTCTTTTGTTGTGCTGTTACGGTCTTTGCAGTCTTAATCAATTCGGCAATTTGAGACTTCATTTCTTCAATATCTTGGCCTTGTGCAATGTTAGCAGATTCTACCCACTTGCGATGAGTCCAATCATATTTCGGCGAAACGAAGCCTTCAGGCTTTTCAATCACAAAAGGATAGTCATTAGTTGTATAAGCCTTAGTTGCTAAGGTTGGTTCACACCAGTCGTCGTTGCTTGACTTGTAAACTACTTGAGCGCCGTTGCCGTCAGCAACAACTTTTTCAAGTTTTTCGGCTTGAATTTGCCAAGCCGGTACAAAGTTTTGAGTGTTTTCTGTTTCTGCCATTTTAAAATTCCTTTCTTAAATTAAGTAACTTTTGCATTAAAAAACCGCCAGGTGGCGGTCTACTGTCGTTCTTCATAAACGTTAGCCTCCTACACAAGTAGCACAGTAAAGCCTATAGTGGGGCTTTATCCCCCCAGTTTACTTTTTAGCTGGTCAATTTGATCTTGAAAATCTTGAGGATTGGGTGTCCAATCTGTAGCATATTGACCTTTTTCAAGTTTTAGATCTGTATATCTAAAAGTCTGGTCTTTAGTAACTGGTGTTTGATTTAAAACCCCAAAGTAAACTCCTTGTAAATTGTCTATATTAGCGCTTATAGTAACCTTGCCCTCGCTATGTGGCTTAATTACATTAGATGTATTATCAGGATTATGCAAGCAAAGTATCAGATCATAATCTGTATCGTTATAAAGATAGGCGCTAGCGGTAAACCAATGTTCATTACTACTTTTAGATAAAGAAAAAGTAGTATTATTGCATTTGTCTAAATCATCGCTAGTAGCATAATAACTACCACTATTTATAGTTCCGGTTCTAATTTGATTACTAGTATCTTTTAGATAATTTCTACCACCAATAATTAAATTTTTATCGGTTAAAATCTTTTCGCCATTGCCATATAAATCCATAAAAATTCTCCTTTCCAAAAAACAATAGCTATTCACTGTCGTTGCATAAAATCGTTAGTCTCCTTTACATAAGTGGTGTAGTAAAGCCTATATTATGGCTTTCTCCTCCCCCGAAATTGTCAGAGCGTGCCACTTTTGATACATCGCATCATCAGCAACTGCAAACATTGTTGCCTTATCAAAATTAACTGTAATGGATCCAAAAGTATGTTGCATATAAAATACACCATTTTCCTGACGGGCATCAGTAATTGTTGTGATTTTATTACCATCAAGATCATAAAAAGCACCAGTCATAAAGAAATTACTAGCACCATTCCAGTAGCTTGAGGGATCTTTCCATTCACTTATTTTATGCCAATCTGAGACGAATCTTCCCTGGGGAGTGTATAGCACTACCCAAGCTCCAAGATCATTATTCGAAAACTTATTTGCTAAGCTTTCCATATCAATGTGGGCGAAACTAGAACCTTGGTCAATATTTGTATAAGAAGCTGTAGCTGGTATTTTACTTGGGTCAGGGATAAAAGCTAAGCCTTTATAAGCAATAGTAATCATTATTAGACACCTACCTTTTTATTTTAATCATCAATAATTCCGATTTTTGGAAGACCACCCTTACCATCATCTTTGCTCCAGTCCACAGCCTTCTGTTCTTCTGAGGCTTTAAAGTGTGCAACTTTAGCCAAGGTACCATCACTCAACTTAGTAACTACGGAATCAACTTTCGTACTTAATCCAGTTACCATTGCTTGCAAGTTATTTACATCAGTCTTGTCAGCTTTACCAGAAATATCAACGGTAGCAACCGTAATATTAGCATTTCCGTTTGCATCAGGTGCTACTTTGGCACCACCATTCACACTAATGGTTTTCATCTTGCCTGCAGTAGCTAGATCAGATTTAGTAGCATAGCCGGAAAGATCAGGAGCAGGAACATTAACGTTGCCATTGCTATCAGGGGAATTGCCATTAACCGTTTTAACTTTACCTAAATTAGCTAGATCACTGGTATTAGCCTTGCTACTCATTTGAGATTGTAAAGTTTGAATATCATTATGTAATGTTTCAATCGTGACCCTTTGGCCAGCTACATAACCTTCTGCAGCCTCATTGTTCATATCATAAGCATACAGATGAAATTTATCTGTAGTAGATGCGTCATAAGCTGCTTGAGGGCTGTCACAATAAATAACCGCCTTGCTTGCAACGTTCCCATTGCTATCAGGAGAATTGCCATCTACTGTCTTAACCTTGCCTGCATTATCAATTTTTTGATCAAGTTCAGTTCGGTTATAGGTATCAGCTTTTGTATAGTAGTTAGCCAAATCAGTTAGCTTAGCAAACTTGGTGAAATCCACTTTATCCAATTGCTGTTTTAAGGACGCTACAGTATCAGAAACTTGCTTACTTACAGTAGTAAGTTTTTGATCATTTTCACTGATCCCCTCTTTAATTGTTTGAACAGTATCATTGAAATCTTTCACTGTGGAAGTCTTCCACGAGTTGTAGTCTGATTGGATGTCAGCAAGTTCTTTAGTTTTTTCATTGTTTAACTGTTGAAATGCAGCATCACGCTGGTCATTGATTGACTTAACAGCTGCAGTTATGTCAGCTTGATTGCTGGTTTTAAGATCTGCTAATTGTTTATTAGCTGCATCATTAATAGTCTTTTCTTGAGTTTGCCAATCGCTAGTGAGCTTAGCAAGTGCATCAGATTTAGACTTATATTCAGTTTGCATCTGCTGAATAATCTCTTTAATCGAAGAGACTTCATCTGCGACGCTCTTATTGCCATCAGAAATAGCCTGTGCAATCTGTTTGTTTAAGCTATCAATTAATTGATTAGTTTCCGTTTCAGCTGTATCAACCGCACTACGATAGTGTGCTACAAGTCCTTCAAGACTAGAAATATATGATTCATTAGCTACAACTGTTGAAGTCATATTTTCAATCTGAATTTCAAAGTTTGCAGTAGCGTCAATATGTTCACTATCCGTATAAATTTCAAATCGTGCAATACCAGAGCGTTGATAAACTAAATCATGAAAAGTATAAGAAAACTTCCCCTGCGTATCGTTTGCTCTAGTAAAGTGACTGGGATTATCGGCCTCATCATCAATAATTAGTTTGTTATCTTCTTTTTCATCAACGAATCTAATTTTTTTGTTGGTTAAATCATAAGCATTGATACCGTCATTATCAATTACATTAATATCAATAACTTTTCCTCGTTCATTTTGATTGTACTTAACGTAAGTTTTATCAGGACTAATGTTTATCTTGTTGACCTGTAATACTAATTGGTCGTTTGTCATGTTGTGCATCACGTCCTCTCAATTTTTCAAGCTGGTGCCTCAATTCAGCATTTTGAGCTTTGTAATTAGTAATTTCATCATTTTGATGACGAATAGTAACTTGCAAATTAGCAATTTGTAGAGATAATTGACCAATCGTATTGCCCATGTTGCCAGCTAAAGTGTACTCAACTTCAGTATTTTGATTATTTTCCATAATTAACTTAATCCTTGTCTATACCTTTTCCACAATTAACTTAATTCAATCTATTGGTATGCTTTATACCAGTGCTTTCTACCAGTTGGTGAGTACAATTTAAGAACATACATATTACCATCATAACCACCAGCAATTGTTCCAATGCTTTCTGAATAGTTACCGTTCTTAGGCCCAAGTCCGAGTTGGTAAGCTTGAGTAAATGTAAGCATGCCTTCTTTAGAATCTGTTGTATTGAGGTCCTCAGTAGGATCTCCAACTGGCTGACTTGGATTAGTAGGAATAGTAATAGTCCCTGATCCAGGATCGTAACTACCACCATAATTTTGGGCGATATTGTTCAATTGATTATTCATGTCAAGAATTTGTGCGTTGACTTGGTTTGCAAAGTTCTGTAAATCTTCAGGAGTAGCAAATTGACCTAAGTCTTCACCGTCACCGTCAGCACTTTCATCGCCACCATAATCATCATTGCTACCAGGAGTATACCTGTAGTCATTACGTCCTTGACCCTGTAAGTCTCTCAACTTGCCCATATAAGCGCCCTTATCAATACCTTTCCAGATTGTGTGACGTTTGCCATTGACAGTAATCCAGTCAGCAACCCATAGCTTGACCCAAGACTTTATTCTTCTGTAAGCGTGAGCCGCAAAGTTTTCTTGAGTTAAAACTTGATTGTCCTCATCAGCCACAGTAATAGCACTTGGGTGTATACGAGTAACATCAGCACCGCTCGTTGTAGCAAATTGACCGGAACTCATCATAGATTGATAATTATCAGACATAGCCCAGATAACATTACCGCCTTTCCACGGATTTAAGATTGATCTAGGATTGTTGGTACCTATGTAAACGTTCATTGATCCGCCACTAGTACCAATGGTAAGCGCACTTTCAACAAGACAACTTTTAATATTAACAGCTTCAATAGTTCCGGCTTTAATAGCATCTGCATATATACGCCCCTCGGAATCCATACCGGCACGTGGTTCTTGAATACCTTTAGCATTATAAAAGACTAAACCGTTACCAGAAAACGCCATCTTACAGCCGTTACCGGTTGAAGCTGTCAGCATTGTAGGTTCTTGCCAGTTAGGTACGGCTTGAATAACACCAGAACCTCCATTAGTTACCCAATCTTTCATATCATTGGCAAAGCTTTGTATTTCAGACATTTGACTTTCAAAGTCTTTCATCTTAACTAATTGCGTTGCAATGTCGTGCCCGTTTTGGTCTACCTGATGTTGAATTAAGCCCATGTCGTCCATTAGCTTCTTTTCACCGGCTATACGATTGGATCCTTCTTCTTGGAGAATGTGGTCAAATCTAGTTAGCAATCCTTGAGTATGACCACTAGCACGTGATACACGTGATTCTGCTTGCTTGTCGGCTTGTTCAAGTAATAAGTGCTGCCAAGTCTTAGGTGGCTCACCTATTGTAACTGATTCATAACGGCTGTCTTCACCTCGCATTATCCAAACAGTACCAGTGACTTTTCCTTGCTCAATTTTGTCAAACTTAGAAAAGTCAACATTAACACGGTCGTACATGTTTAAAGCCAATAAATCGGCCTTAGTGCCGTCTAAATCCGAATAAGCTACAGTCATACTAATTGGAATGACTCCAATGTCGTACTCTTTTAAAGCCCCTAATGCTGCAGAGTAAAGTTGCTGAATATCATCAGCGGTTGCTTTGTAAGTACCATCATCTTGTAAGCCGGATAAGTCCTGATCATTGTGTTTGATGTAATTAGATAAATCCAGCTTCATGATATGAGTATTTTCTGATGGAATTTCCATATCTTGAGGATATAGAACACCATTAACCACGCCGTCTAAGTCGTCAGTCAATTCAACGTGAACAGTTTGATCTTGTAGTGTAGCAATTGCAGTATCGTCGCTATCATCATAAGAATTGTGATCATTGTCAGGTGCTTCAGGCTCTAAGTCGTCAGCTGCACTTGAATCGGTGTAATCAGATGGAATCCAACCGGTGTGACCAGCATATGTGATTTGATACCATGTTTTACCGTCTGCTCCTTGAGCGCTTTTTGTAATATCGAATGCTTGACCAGCCGGAACAGACCAGTTTTCAGCTGCGCCTTTTGACGGTTCAGAATACATTTCAATCTTGCCTTTGTCCTTGGTAATATGATTGATGATTTTTTCTGGTGAATCAGGTTTGCGAGTCTTAGAAGCCTTAGCGTCAATATCTGAAGCTTTAACGTATGAGCCATCGCTTAATTTATAGTAAAGAATACCCCCTACACGAACTTGACCATAATTCAAGTTGTAGTATTTATGCTTTTGTGTTAGCGGTTTTCCAACTTGATAATCAGGATTAGGAATACGGTGTGATTTGCGGTGCTTACCCTTACCACGATAAACAATTTTGTATTTCTTTTTGTGTTGTTTTCTTGCAGCAGTCAAACTTAAATGTTCATGTGGTTGGGTTACTTCGCCGGTCTTAGTATTGATGTAATACTTTTTGGCACCCTTTTTAACTAGCCCTATACCTTGCGACTCATACACTTGAACGTCACCGTTTTTATCAGTTGTAAAGTGGTCACCATATACCCACTGATGTGGGCCAATTCTATACCAAAGGTGGCCGTTTTCGTCTTTTTCAACGTGGGTATAATGAATCTTTTCACCATTCTTTAAGGTCTTTTCTTTGCCATTTTTATCTTTGATTCGATAGTGACTAGGGCCTTGATCAGGTGAGTAATAAATATGGATCTTTTTATTACCTTGAGAATAGGAAACAGTACCAGTGCCTTTCATTGGGTATCGGATCAAAGCACCGGACGACGAAATAGCGGTATGAATATGACCTACAACATTGTTAACAACATAATCGCCGGTTTTATCAAAATTGATAAATTGCCCGTCAATCCAACCAAGGATAGGGCTTAGAACTGGGTACCATTGATCACCGTTCATGGTGTTTACTTGCAATTGGGCGCCCGGCTTAGTTGAACTTGCTACAGTTTGACCATCTGAAATAGGTTTACCTAGCCTGATTTGATCACCTGTACTAAGTCGGCCAACTACTGTACCGCCTTTAACTGGTGCGCTGTAAACATCAACGCCTCCAGCAGCACTATAAGTAACAGAAGCAACACTAGTAGTATCTTGGCTTGCTATTCCGGCCCAGTCCACGTTAGTAGCGGTTGCAAGTGCCGGACCAGGATCATAGTTAGCAAACGGATAGATACCAACGTACATATCGGCTATGCTTTTTTCTTCAGAATATGACGTTAAGTTTTGACCGTATTTAACAGTAATATTGGTGTCTCTACCGGCATTTTCACGATGATAGATAGTTGTGTTATCAAAGTAAAAATCGCCACCAAATTGAGCCAATACGGAGTTAGCCGGCTTGTCTCCTTGTTGGTCAGGATCCAAGATAGCGTTTAAAGCGTCAGTACTTGAAGTATCAATATTAACGTTAGCGACTTTAGAAACATCGCTGTCATAGTTAATTTCAGGCACTTCTTTAGCTAAGTGGCCTAGGATTTGCCCTAATAAGTAAGAAGCTGAAACATTAGCAGCGGTAATATTTTCGCCCTTAATAGGATTTTTAGCCAAGTATTCACCAATAATGTGTGTAGCATTAACCGTTATATCTTGATCAGTGTCTATAACGTCCGTGATTCTAAATTTTTGGTGCGTTAGGATTCGGTTAATATCGCCAAGAATGATTTTTTCCGCTTGCAATTTGTTAACGAATTTACCGGAATTAGGATAAATTAATTGCATCGTAGGAATTTGGTTAGCATTCCATGAAACCTTGCATTCTTTGTAATCAAAAAGGACGCAACTTCCTTGCGTCCTTTCGTCGTCTACGGCGTTATCTAATAAAATTGGTGCGTCTAGCACGTCCTGATAATCTGAAGCATCACGGTCTAAGCCGGCATCATAACCGGTATCATCAGTCGTGGTACTAGGTGGAGTTGTCGTTGTATCAGTCATTAAATTAATCGCCTCCATCTAGGTATAAACTCCGCAACATTTAATTTTGAATCAGCATTAATCGGTTCAATTGAAACGGTATTAATACCATTACCGGAACTAAGAAGTTCAGGGGTTGAATTATTAGCTAATCTTAAATGACTATTTAACAAATTATCAGTTAAATAGCTTTTAGTAGGATCAGTTGAATAAGCGTTGCCCTCTTCACCAACTAAATAAATATCGCCATCAATATCATCAAATTCATACGGCATTTCATTAACTTTCAACAAAAAAGAGCCTTTCCCGTTAATGTGCCAATCAGGACGCACAACTTCAGGCTCTGGGTTTATCACTACGCCGTTTTTGGGCAATGCTAACCAATTAATTGAATCGGCATCATATTTAAACGGTTGAAAGTGAAATGTTAATGTTGCGTTAATTCTTTCAAAATTAACTGGTGTAAAAACTGGTGCGGTAACAATTTGAGCCCGGTATAAATAATCCGAATCTCTTCTAAACCTTAACCAGTCTTCATCGCCATATAACCAATCTTCAATGTCTCCTTTTAACTGTTCCCAATCGCTATAGCGTTTGGGCATATGAACAACTGCATTTATTTGAGTTTCTACACTCGCATAAGTTTGATTATTATCAGCCCAGTCGCCCGATTTGCCGGGTATTGTTTGCATTTGCTTATTAGGTGTCGGAGAAAGCGGATTAAAAGGAAACAATACTTTCAAGCCGAAGCTCGTTGAACTTCGGTTGTGAAATACGATGTCATAAGTTTTAATGTCCACTGATGTTGTACCTCGAATTTCTAGTTGATCTCATGTTTAAGCGCTTCATGACGCTAAACATAGCTTCACCAATTTTATTTTTATCAAGATAGTTGTTTACTTGAATCACATCATTTTGTGAAGTCAAAATACCTAATGCTACTAACGCTTGATCAAATTTATCATTGATCGCTTCGATTTCAGCATTAGTCTTAGTCAAGTCAACAGCTTGCTGTGCTTTAGTTTGGAAAACTTGTGACTTACCGTCTTGAGCCTTGAACTGGTCAAGGGTTGCTTGCATGATTTGATAAGCACGACCTCTATAGGCTGGATCCCAAGGAATAATTGATTCAGGGCCGTTGCCTTCACCAACTACGGCGGTTTGTGGGCTAGTCACAATACCACCACGTGCATACCAGTTGTGAGCTTTACGGAATGATACCGCATGTTCGACCGTGCCATATCTGTCTTTGATATAATCCCAGATACCCATGATTTGTGCAATAGGATTCCACTTGTTGCCGTGTCGGCTGTAATAGTGCATGTTTTCAGCTGACATTTGACCCATACCCCAGTGATTACCGTTTGAAGCATGTGGATTCCAACCAGATTCAGCAGAAATAATATAGTTGAAGTCGCCCCAATATTTTCTAGGAATATGAGCTTCTTTTAACCAGTTCATGTGATCACCGGTAGGCTTGCCGGCTTGTAAACCATCATCATCTTTAGGGCCAAACTCTTCTTGGATTTTATCAATTGTTTTCCAAAAGCCTTTACCGACTTGATCCCTAATTTTCTTTTGAAGTTTATTGTTAGCTTTAACTTTAGGCTCTTTAGACTTATTGCCTTCAGTGTTAATACCATTAAATCTAGCAAAAGTTGGCGAAACACCGGTTACACCCCAACTTAGTGGGTGCATACCAACAGAGTGCTTAGCACCTTCGGGTCCGAATGCTGAATAATACATTCCGTGTCCGGCATAAATACCAACGTGACCATTAGGCAACCAGAAGACCGGATCCCCTGGACGTGCTTCGGATTTAGGAATTTTATGAGCGTGTGGCCATAAAGTTTCAACTGTTAAAGCCCAACCATTAGGAGTAGCCCAATTTGCGTGATAGTACTTCTTTAAGGCTCTTGATACCAAACTTGAACAGTCATAGAAACCTTTGGCCATTCTCTTAGCTTGGCTGTAGATAGCACCTTCACCCATTTGCTCTACGGCTTTAAGCAAGCCAGCAGCAGGGCCTAAACTACCATCGTTAACCTTGTCGTCAACCATCTTCCATAATTGAGACCACCACTTTACGCCCTGATCTTCACCCTTGGACTTCATTCCTTGAGCTAAATCATTAATAGCGCCCTTTAAGCCGGTAATATCAGTAAATAAAGCTTGTCCGGTTTTTTGAGGGTGATTCCAATTTTTCTTTGCTAATTCATAAAGTTGCTTTAATGCACCAGTACCACTCGCAAAATGCTGTGGTGAGGTATAACCAAGCATCTTTGTTTCAGTAGCATTGAAGACTTCCTGACCTGGTTTTAAGATTCTAGGTGTAAATCTACCTTGAACTACATCAACGTTACCGGTATTTCTATCCCAAATAGCTTCTTTATTGCCAGTTTCAGGGCTGTCGTTACCGTCGTTTAAAATTGCTAATGTAGGTGCCACAATAGGCCGTCTAACACCACCAAGCGCACCAGTACCGGTAGCAAGTCTAGTTACCTTATGTACTGCACTCTTTGAGCCACCAAATTGACCAATAACATTATCAATCTTACCAATTGCTGAATTAAGAACGTCAATAACACCATCTAAGCCGTTTCTGGCGGTTGACTTCATTGAACGCCAAAATCTACTAAAGATTGACGTAACACCACTATCTATTGAACGGAATTGTCTCCGAAATTTACTTTCAAAAGAGTTCAAACCGTGTTCAATGTTTGATTCACCTGAAGTTGATTCTTTTTTCAATGTATTCCACATTGACTTAAATTCTTTTTCAGCTTCAGTGCGCATTTTCTTCAGTGATTTTTCAGCACTGTTTGTTAATTTTTCAAAGGTTTTAGCAAAATTGCCTTTTCCTTCTAGTGATTTAACGGCTTCTTCGGCTTGCTTTTTAATTGCAGTACCGAACTTGTCCCTCTTGATTGCTTTGTAAAGTGATTCAACACGTTTACGTAAAGTATTAGCACGTGAGCCTAACGTTTTGACTGAACTTGAAGCAGATCTTGAAGCTGATCTAATAGACTTCAAACCGCTTGACGCTGATCTTGATGCTGACTTTAAAGACTTGAAACGCTTGCTTGTGTTCTTAATTGACTTAGTTAAGCGATCAAATGACTTCTTAGCCTTGAAAGTGCCGGAATATTTCACCTTCAAATGAAGGCTTTTTACCTTTTTGAGCCTACCAATTGACTTAATTAAACGATCAATTGATTTTTCAGCTTTATAGGTACCGGCATAGCTAACCTTAATTCTTGACTTGTGAGTACCTGTTACAGACTTAATTGCTTTAGATAAGGAACGAACCGAACTTAAGCCGGATACCCTAGCAGATACAGTGGCTAAACCGCCTGAAACTCTGTATGAGCTGCTTCTAGTTGAATAGCTACGACGACTTGAATAAGAACGCCGTGTAGATTCTCTACGTCGTGAAGTTGACTCTCTTCGTCTAGTAATCTTTCTCTTTTTACGCTTCTTTTTAGGGAGTTTGTATTTACGCTCTTTCTTCGTGAATTGAAGTAACTTTAAAAAACCTTCACGTGTGATCTTTTCAAGTTTACCGGTATTGGCTTTACCACCAGTCAACCAGTGAGAATCAACAAGATAGTCTTTACCATCACGTTTAGCAGGAATAGCACGGTATCTAATCCGGCTATGCTTGCTAATCTTGATAGGCTTTGCCTTGGTGTAAGACATCAAACGATTAAAGAGTTTCTCATTGACCCAGGTTTCTTTGCCAGTTTCTTTCAATCCACCGGTTAATAAAGCCTTGTCAACTAAGACATCGCCCTTGTGCTTTTTATCATCAACTGTAATTTTTAGTTGCTTACGTTTCTTAGATTTCTTTTTACTTGATGACTTGGCTTTGTCTTGATCTTTCTTCTTGTTTCGTCTATCAATTTCAGCATCTCTTTTGCGTTTTCTGATAGCTTCTGCCTTTGCTAATGTTTCAGCATCAAAAGCCACCTTGTAAATACGGTTGACCGCATCTTTGATACCGTAAAACGGTGAATCATTAACGCTTACTGATCCAGACGCAAAATGAACCGCATTACCGAAACTAGAAACAAGCTTTGCGGTGTCCTTAGCATTAACAACGTCGTCAGTTGGTAATAAATACCGCTTTAAGAACGGAATATCTGGCAATAATTCCCAAGTACCATCACCGTGAATAATACTTTCACGATTATGAGTTGCTGGGCTATCAGTACCATCGTTCAAAATAGCCGGAGTTGCCCAACGTTTACGCCAATCAGTACCGCTAGCTAAATGAAGTGATCCAACTTTTAACTTGCCAGTAAAGAATTTGCCAACGTTGTTTGCCGCATCTTTAAGCCCTTTAATAGTATCACTAAATGTTTTAGTGACGTTTTTCCATAAATCAGTCCAGAAACCAGCAATTGACTTGCCGAAGCTCTTAAAGCCATCAAAGACTTTACCCAAACCGCCGTGAGTTGCACTGTTAAGTTTATGGTACATATCCGAGGCATTACGGTTGATACCTTTCCAGATACCGGCTGCAGCAGAACGGATATTCTTCCAGTTTGATGACCAACGGCGCTTTTCAATTGCAAGTTGGGTTCTTGCGGTTTGCCCTAGAGTTTTGAATAAGTTACCGTGGTTTTTCTTAAGCCGAGCACCGAACGAGCTAAAGTTCTTTAGTGTTTCTCTATTAGCCTTAGAGTTAGTTTTTACATAGTTCTTAGCAAATTTAGAAACAGACCGCATAATTTGTCTTGTTCCCTTTGAACTATGCTTATATGCTGAATCCCAGGCTTTTTTAAAGTTTCTACCTAAAGAGTTCTTAAAACTATTAACAGCTTTACCGGCTGTCTTAAGTCCCTTTTTAACGTTACGACCGACACTATTAGCCCATTTTCTGAACTTAGGATTATTTTTATAAAGTAAAGCCGGAATGCCCAATAAAGGTGAAACGGCGGTCAATGCTAATTCTTTAGAGTTCTTTTTAGCAAATGACTTACCTTTTCTTAATCCTTGACCGAACTTCTTACCAACATCTGATCCCCACTTACCTACTTTTCTGAAAGTATCACGTGTTGACCAACCTAAATTTTCAAGGCTCCAGAACTTTTTAGGTGGCTTGTTTTTCTGCCAGCCTTTAGTAAAGTTGTTGACGGCTTGACCGCCCCAACGTCCGGCATATTTACCAATAACAGCCCCAATTGGTGCCAGCATAGGCCCAACAACCGGAATCATTGATGTAAGCGTACCGCCAGCTAATGCACCAACGGCACCACCAATATCTTGACTTCGTTTACCTGCAGAGTGTCTATCCTTTACGGCGTTTACAATTTCAGGAGCTGCTACTGCTGCACCTGAAACCGCACCAACGGCTAGACGCTTACCCATGCTGAATTTCATGGTTGCCTTAATTCCTTGAGATAACTTTGAACCCAAAAATTTACCAGCATTTAAGAATTTGCTTCCTACACTTTTTGCAGCATTCCAGGCAATACTCCCTAGTCCTTTGATACCTCTACCAATAATCTTTAATTGATTAGTAAATGACTTAACAAATGACTTAGTAGCGAATTTAATGCCATTCCAGGCACCTTTGCCTAGTTTTCCAATCGCACCAAAAACATTCTTGCCAATTCGACCGGCTTTTCTAATTCCGTTACCAAATTTTAGGAAACCTTTTTCAGCATCACTTAAACCTTTAATATCTTTAATTCCTTGCATACCTTTAACAAGAAATTTGATCTTACGATAAGCGCCGTACCCCTTTTCTCCGATAGAAAAAAGACCGCCACCAACACGATCAAGTCCTTTTACTACCGCAATAGCTACGATAGCGTCAGAGATGACCTTGATAGCCGTCTTATTTTTCGCTAGTGAGTTCAAAGCTTGCGCAATTACATGGATAGCGCCACTAGAGCCTTTACTGTTCTTAGCAGTAATTCCAAACATATTGCCAATTGTGGTAATGATTGAAGCGAAGTCTTTCCAAACAGCCTTGGCCAATTGACCGCCGATACTTGCAATACTTGAACCGATAGTCTTCAGGTCCTTGGCATGTCCGCTAATCCAGCCAAACACACCCTTTAAGCCTTTGTTAATACCGTTAATGGCACTATCCAAAACCCTGGTAACATTAACAGTCTTACCGCCAGAAAAGGACTTCATGACACTGTTCATACCGGTTGAAACCGTCTTACCAAGATTTTGAAATTCCTTGTTAGTCTTTTTGCTACTTACCCACTTAGCAACTGCCGCATAGACAGGACTTTCCATTTTTGCAAGTGGCTTAGTGAATGCACCAAGCAAAACCGGCATTTGAGATTTAACAACACGTGTCATACCAGGAATAGTCTTGGTAAAGTTGCCGGTTGCCTTGTTGAACTTCTTACCAGCTTCAAGAACGACATTAATCATGTCCTGAGATTTGATTTTCCCGTCAGACATCATCTTGTTCATTTCAGCCATAGTCATATTAGAGTTATGGTGTATTCGCCGTTCATAGTCAAGCAACATAGGACGTAACTTAGGGAAGGTATTAACAATTGACATCATATCTTGTGCTGATACCTTGCCGTTAGCCATCATTTGTGAGAATTGTGTACCGAAATTTTCAACAGCAGCATCAGTTTGTCCAAACGCATCTTGTAAAGTAAGAATTGACTTGGTTAATTGACCAGTTTGTTTAGCGTTGTTGTTAATCGCATAGAACTTCTGAGATAACTGGTCGACCATTTCAGTACTGTTTTGCGCCGCAACAGCCATGTTATTGATCTGCTTAACCATTGCTTGCCCCTTTGAAGCTGAGTTGGTCAGCGTCAGCCAAGTAGCGTTCATGGTTTGTTGCTCTAAAGCGTATTGCTTAGCCTCTTGATACATTCCGCCTAAAGCACCCTTAACAGCACCGAATGCACTTGTAGCGGCGTTAGAAATGACGTTTGCTGAAAAGATTGTCTTAAAAAGGCTATGTGTCTTTTCTCCACGCTCATTAATACCGTCAAAATGGCTTTTAATCCTAGCAAAAACGCCACTGGTGTGATCCGTGGCGTTTATTTCAGTATTATGTTTTTCAGGAAGTTGATTAATTTTATGCTTAACTGAATCAACTTTTTCAGTAGTCTCACCAGTTTCAGCATTAATCTTAACTTTGTGATCCTTAGGCAATTTATTCAGATCAGACTTTAATTCACTAGCTTTACGCTTAGCTTCTGAATCTTCAACCGTAACCTTTGTTTTGTGGTCTTTGCCTAATTCACGGTCAATGTTTTTACTAGTTTGACTAGCCTTAGACTTTGCTTTGTTGAAGTTCTTTTCTAAGTTTTCATCAAGTTTATTACCGGCTTTATTGCCAATTCTATTGACTTCTTCATTGATAGCCTGTACGTCTGATTTAACCTTACCTGTAGGAATATCAACATCGATTGTAATTGTACCGTCAGCCATTAGTTACCTCCTTTCTCTGCGTCTTCAAATAGTGACTTGAATGCTGAACCTAGAGCACTGTTGTTTAAAGCTTGTGCTGTACGTTCTTGACCGGTCTTTGAACCATCAACGGCATAAAAGTTTTGAGAATCATACAGTTCTTGCCGTGCCTTTGGATCATCAATCTTGGTTGGATCTTCACGACGGATTTGAAGAATACGCTGGAAGTAAGTTTTTGGCCCTAATCCATCGAATAAAGCCTTAAACGTGTCCCAGTGCATTTTTCCTCGTTCTTTGTTCAAATCAATATGGTACTGTTCAAAAAAAGAAGCGTAGATAGCGCCAGCATCTCGCACATAATCGAACTGCTTAGTCGCTTCTACGCCTCCATCTTTTTCTATTTCTTTAGTACCGTAAGGATTATCTGTAATTATCGCTTGAATTTGCCTAAATGCTGACTCATAAAACTTGGGGTCGCTGGGCAATTCCTGTGATCCAAAAAACAGCTTACAAGACTGTAACCACTTTTCAAATGGTGATAGCTTTTCATCTTGCTGCAACTGCAAATAAAGAAGAACTGTATCAAATGCTAAGTCAACTTTGTAGCTTTTATTTTTCCAAATAAATTCATCAGGTGAGCTATGAGTAAGACTTAACATTTAAACCACTATCTTTCTGAATCGTACAAGTGCATTTGTGCCTTATCTTGTTCTTCCTTGTTAAGATCAAGCGTCTTATCTGCTGAATCATTCAATTGACCAATAATTTGAGCCAAAATTTCGGTTGAATGACCCAATGTATCGTATAGTTGTTGACCTGCTTTACCATCGTTAAGCAATTCATTCAAGCCATTGATACAAGTTGTTTTCATTTCGTCCATATCTTTGGTTAAGCGCTCTTTACGCTTAGCATCTGGCATATCAAGCAACTTGTTCAAGTAGTCGTCATCGTTTGACTTACGGTAAAGCTTTTCAACTTGTGACGCAATCATACTTGACTTAACTCTATAAGCATCATCAAAAGTTACATTCCAAGTAGTTTCAATACCAGGAATCTTAATTTCAGCATCATTATTAAACTTCTTAAAAGTATCAAGTTGAATTACAGACATATTTATTTCCTTTCGCTAATTAATTACTTACCTGATGGTGAAGTAGTTGTACCTTGACCGGCTGGATTTGATGTATTTTGCTTGTTGCCAGCACCGGAGTTGGCACCTGGGACACTATCCGCCACAATAGCCTTAATAACTGAATTATTACCATCAGGCTTAACGCTTGAATCAACGTCAGCGCTGTAAATAGTTGCTTCAGTTGTTAAAGTCATCTTTAATTGGCCTTCTGGAATCTTAGGACGGCCGTTGAATGCAATAGTAAAGCTGAATGTTTGCTTAGCATTTGCAGCACCACCAGTAGGAACAACGTTAGTAAGAGTTGCTTTTGCTACAACTGGAACACCGTTTTCAATCCAAATAACACGAGTCTTAACAGCATTACCAAATTGCCAAAACTTACCAGCAACAAAGTCTTGAGCTGGATCACCGACTTTACGGTTACCGGAAACAGCTAACTGAACTTGCTTACCAGTAACTTCAGTTTCAGTAAATCCACCACCATCGTAATAAGCATCGTTAGCGGTAGTTTCGTTTGCTGATGGGGTAACAGCGTTAATACCACCTGCAAGCCAAGCCCACTTACCAGTAGTTAAATCATTAAGGTCAACATCGCCGTTAGTATCAACGGTTGGGTTAATGTCAACAAAAATATTATTGACATAGTTTTCTGGGAAGCCATTACCGTCGTTAGCTGTACCAGGCATAAACTTTGTTTGTACTTTATCTGCCATATCTAAAGAACTCCTTTATTTGTGTAAATAAAAACAGCTACGTCCATTGAGTACGTAACTGTTCCTTTTAAATCTTCTAAAATTTCAGCCGGTTCGCTATTCACTTCGATATGGTCAAAGCGCCAATGCGCACCGCTTATACTTTTTAAATCGCTTAACGTTTGCAGATATTGACTAATTTTAAAGAGACGTGTCTTAGCCATCGCTCCGTTTGTTGTTCTGATAGTAAAAGCATAATTATATTGCTTATACTGAACACCGCTGTAGTCTTGTTCTACAACGTGAGAACCCGGATTAGGCACAAAACATAATGTGTCGTCTTTATCCATATATCTAATAAAAATAGGCTTTTTGGGGTCAGGGAAATGATCACCTTCAAAAAGTCCATTCTGTATCTGCTCGTTAAGGCTTTGTCTTATTGTTTCTTGCAAGTCGTTAATTATCATTAGTCCACTTCATAGCCTTTACGTAACTATCCATGATTTTTTTCATATCTTCCTTGTTGCCCTTCATTGCTAGATCCCAGCGTTTTGTAGCTAGTTTATGAGTTGCCGTAGTCCAATGCTTTACCGGATAGCCTGGTTTCGGGCCAACAAGGCCATAGAACTGGGCTTTAGCGTACGGCATTGTATAAACGAGTTTTGAGCCGTCAATAGCAATATAAACTTGCTTACTCAAATTGCCTTCTAAGTACGGAACATACTTATCCATAGCTGCTAACGATTCATTAGCAACTATTCTCCTAGCTTTCAGAAATGCTGCAGAACTAGTTTTTTCTTTGAGTTTTGCAAGGTCGATTTTTACATGAACACCCAACTAGATCACTCCTAGCTTGTATTGATAAACTTTGCGACTAAAAGGCTCTATATCACGATTAATCGTGGTTATTGTGTACTCACGACCGTTGAAAATGATTTTAGAGCCCTGGTAACTAGGATCAAAGTCAATAAACGGCGTTGTATAAGTAGACATCATCACAATGCTTGCATTAGAAACCACTTGTCTGTCGTTATTTGTACCGCTATAAACGGTTCGTAATGTAAAACGACAATTATTAATCTCGGTTGTTTCTGCTACTACTTTTTCGCCGTATGGATCATCAGTATCAACGACCTCTTTTTTCAAAGTTACAGTGTCTTGAAACATCGTTTTAGGTGGTCTAAGCATGTGGAATACCTCTAAACAAGAAACCGCCCCTGTATAAATAATCACGGGCTAAATTGTAAACACCATTAGTAACAAAATTAGTTGGTGTAGTACCTTTTGTTACGGTAGTGCCGTCAACTGATACGCTTTTTACGTCTTGATTTGACATTTCGTAAGGGGTTGACGCTCCAATTTCAAAGCTAAAGTTAATCTGCAGTTCTAACGCCTTTTTAAAGCATCGAACACGGTATTTATCATCATCGTCGTCAATTGAATGGAGAACATAATAATCATTTGTGATCGGATTGATTAAATCTTCAGCGTCTTGCTCTAGTTTTTCGTACTTGTCAGTAGGTGCCGTGCCACCCATTTCATGATATTCAGCGAATGAAAGTAGCATTTAGAACACCTCTATTACTTGGCGGTACCAGGTGTGCCAGTGCCAGCGGTCTTAGCTGCAGCTACGGCGTTTTGTGACTTTTGCTTCAAAACAAAGAATGGATCAAGCTTGAACTTGTATTGAACTAAGTGAACGTGCTTTACATCAACGTCCTTAGGCATAGTCCAAGCTTCCTTCTTTGCAAAGTCGTCTGGAGTTGGGAAGTTTGGAGTAGCTGGTGCAAAGTCTGGAGCAATTGACATACCAAGTGGGTGAATACAACCAATACGCTTTTGTACAACTGATTCACGACCACCTTGCTTCAATGGTTCGGTAACAACTTTAGTATCGTACATTTGAGTTGAGTAGCGAATAGCACCGGTACCAAACAAGTAAGCTACTGAAGTTGCGTCCTTGCCTGAAGTATCAGTTGGAATATCATCATCAATTACAACTTGCTTACCGTTGTAAACATTGATAGCAGTACCGCCGTTTGATGGTTGAATAGTGTCAATTAAGTTTTGAGACTTCATCATTGCGTAAGTAGTTGAGTTAACGGCAATTGATGAAAGAATGTTTTCAGGTTGATCACCCATTAATGAAAGTGCAGCAATAAAGCCCTTTGCTGAAAATTCTGAATCAGTTGGTGATTGTGCAGTTAAATCCAATACCTTTGAGTTAGCAATTTCATCAACTTGGAACATACCCTTCAAAACAGCAAATAACATGTATTGATCATTGGTATTCCAAAAGTTTGAGAAACGTGAAGCAATTTGATCTTGAATAGGTGCGCCTGAAAGCAAGGTAGAAATATCAGTTTGACCAAAGGCCTTAGTTTGATAGAACTTCATACCCAATTGTGATCCTGAAGTTAAGTTTTCTACGCCAATATCTTGAGTATCAGTCCAATTGTCAGCTTTACCGTCCAAGTCATTGATATATGGAATGGTGATCTTGGTACCAGGTTGATCTAATTGACCGCCTAGCCAGTCATCATTTTGAATAATACCTGAACTAATTAAGTTGTTAGTCTTCATTGAGTTGTTACGTACGTAACGGTTGAAGACTTCAGGAATGATCATATCTTTTAAATGTGTTTCAGCCATTTAAAAACTCCTCTATTTATCAAATAATTGAGACCATCTTTGTGGGTCTTTGCGGTACAAATCATTTTGTTCTTGCAAAGTCATTTCAGATGGTTTCTTTTCAGCAGTTTCGGAAGTAGCATTGCCGGTTGGAACAATCTTTGGAGCCGGCTTTGGTGCTTCCTCGGTTTCTTGGGGTTTGAATCCTTGAGGGAAGTCCTTTTGTGCTTGCTTAACAGCGTCCTCAACATGCAAGATATTGCCTTTATCGTCCACGCTAATTTGATCAGCGTCCAAGATAGCCATAACAGCTTTATTGTTATAAGCACCGGCTTTAGTTAAGGCCTGCTGAATAGCAAAGTCCTTCTTTTGGTCTAAAAGTTGGGCTTTGTATTTCTTGTCACTTTCAGCAATTTCTTTTTGAGCGTTAGCAAACTTTTCTTTAAGTTCTTCATTGTCTTTAGCTGCAGAACTTAAATCTTTAATTTGCTTATCTCTATCAGTTACTTGACCTTTTAAAGTCTCGACGTTGCTATTTAAGCTGGATAACTTGCTTTCGTAGCCGTCTTTAATACCGTTAACATCTTTGCCATATTGAGCCATGATTGCTGAAATTTGGTCAGCATTGAGGCCTTGTTTTTCAAGAAATTCTCTTTCCATTTGTTTTCTCCTAACGTGTAATTTACGAGGGACGACCTCGTTCAGAGCATAAAAAATAAGCCTTTTAGTGCCATACTTGGGGCAATATGATTTTCTAAGAAGAAACGGAACGCTTGCCACACAGGGGCTAGAGCAATTCTGCATTTTTCTTAGAAAATAAAAATTACTTTTCTTTTTCTAAATCTTCAATTCGTAAATCAAGTATTGTAACAAGTGATTCCATGATGTCTCTTTGAACCTCCATGTATCCCTGTTGCTTCTTTGAAATATTAGTATCATTAGTAAAAACTGCCTCAATATTAAAAATCTTATTATTGAGTATGTTTCGCTCTTCTTTTAATTTTTTAATTACTTGGTCCTTGGGCTTAGCGACAATAAATGCCATTTAGTTCTCCTTTACTATTTGCTCCCTTGAATACTGTCTTGCTAAGAAGTCGTGTTCCTTAACAATCTTTCTTAATTTAGCTTGATACCCTTTAACACTAGCGGTGTATTTAGAAATACCGTCAGAATCGTTTAGACGCTTCGCAAGCTGCAATTTACGCTTATTCTTACGTACACCACGCTCTAAGTATCTTTGTTTTTGCTGAATCTTCATGTTTTCGACCGCTTGTTTTGGGTCAAACTGTTCAGCATAGTTATGAGAAACGCCTTTGATATAAGGGTTAAGCAAATGACTGCAGTTCACGCCTTGCGTTCCTGCTGGTGTGCCATAACCATAGTCATAGATATTTGGATAGCTGTCGTCACATCTAGGATCACTTTTAGGCACAATGCAGACCACTTTTCCTTGAATCGGAGCGCACGCTGGTCTAGCAGCCGGGTGAGACGACATTGTACATAGAACAGTGTCGTAGTCTTTCATCGACTGAATACGCAAATCATTGTAAGTACGTGAAGTTGTTGACTGTAGCACCATACGTGTGTAGCCCTCTAAACTCCACTTATGACCAGCTTTATCAATTAATGAACTGCTCATACCCTTGTCTCGCCACTGGTAAATATTGTCAAACAGTGCTTTTTGCGGTGTCTTTTTGCCTAGCGTCACATCAAGAACAGTTTTGTTAATTATTTCTTGATATGTTTTGCTTGCTGAATTGTGACCATAGTTTCTAGTTAATAACGTTTGATTGACATAATTATTTACGTCTCTCATCGTTTGTTCAGCATAGCTACGTATAATTACACTTGAATTAGCAGAAACACCTCTAACGGGTTTTTTTAGCGTTTTAGCAAGTTGCTTATTAAATTGCTTTGTTACTTTTAAGCCGTCTCGTTCAATTAAATCGTATATAGCCTGTTCAGAATATCCGCTATTTTTGCTAATAAGCTTAATTACCTTATCAGTTAGCCCACCAATTTGAGACAACGCTTTTAAACGCCACTCCATTATTTTGGTTGGGTCTTTTTCAGCGTTCATCAGTTCCGGGCGTGTTTGCTTAAACGCATCAATCAAAATGTAAAACATTTCTTGCTCGTTATAAGCATAATAATCAGCTATTTGATCCGCTTTCTGCATCATTTGAGCTTGAGTTATCTTCTTGTTCACGGTTTACACCGCCTTCACTGGGAAACATACTCATCTCTTGATCTGGTGGCGTTGGGCTTTGTTCGTCCTGTATTTGCTGTAGCCATTTTTGCGCTTCAGTTTCGTCTAAATCATAGTTACGCATAATAAATTGAATCTTAGGCATAACTTGTGCTTGAACAGCTTGCAAATCTGCAGAACGTTGAGCTTCACGGTCAACAAAAACACCGTCTGCAAAGTCTGGAGTAATAACTAAGTTGTCTAAGTCACCATTCCAACGTGCTTTACCGTCAGACCATAACTCACCGTCTTGTAATAGTTCAGCAATAGCATAAACAAGTTGGTCAATAGTCTTTTCTAGCATTGTTAGGTAACTAGAACGTGTTTGATACGTCTTAGAATTGTTAGTTACCACTTCGGTTGCCGTTTGAATACCACTTGGAGCAACTGTAAAGGTACCAGGTGAAAGCCTCAAATCGTTTTCTAACTCACGTAAGAAGAAGTCCATAGCACCTTCGTATTGTTCATTTCTGATATTAATTGATAAATCTCTGAATGCTGTGGTTGTGTCGTCGTTTTTAGCATTGACCGGAACAAAAACGGCATCTTTAGGATCCCAAAAGTATTGTTGATCTTCTGGAATTGTCTTACCGTTCACATTTGATTGACGACGTACCCAACTACGTGGAATTGAAACACGTCTGTAGCCGGTTTTTACTTCCCACTCGAAGCCGTCGTGTACTTCGTTAATGTCATCAACGGTATCAAACCAGTTATCACATAAGCCAACGCCCAGCGGACTAACAAGATTTTTGTTATTAGCGCCGGCGTTACGATAAAAAGCAAACAGCGGTTTTTCTAAGTGACTAAACGTTGTAGTGGGTGCCAAGTCAGCATACTCATCAAGATAGCTCAATGGTACTTGTTCACCGACGTTGTTTGGATCACCTGATCTATACAGTTCATTAGTGATTGTGTACGGTCTATATTGGCGGCCTTGATCATCTGTTGTTAAATCACCCCACTGGTGAAACTCTAATAACGTGTAATAAACAGCATTGTTGTTTTCAATTTTTTGCAATTTACGAGAAATGGCAATTTGATCAACTTGGGTTGTGTTTGCCTCTAATGGATATACTTCAGTAGCATTTGCCCAGCTTAATTTGATCTTGTCATTTTCTACATAAGGCCGAATAGCACCGGAACCTAACGCAATCCACGTTTCTAGGTGAGTTTCTTGATCTAAGTAGTAGTTATTGTCTTTGAAAATATCATCTAGTAAGTTCTGTAGCTTTGAATCGTTTACCTTAATGCTGCACCGTTCGTTAAACATCAAAGAAGCAAGGGCATTACTAGCAGATTTAAGCACGTTTAAAGAATTTAGCTTTCTTTTCTGCTTACCTGCTGTAGTCCAATACTCGACTGGATCTAAATTATCTTGATAGTACCGTTTTGCCCTGTTAATACGGTCGTATTCTTCAGCCGGAACCTTAATTCTAGGATCATCGGTAATACTTCCTAAACTATGTTGTTGTACCAAACCTAACTTCACACCACCTTTATGGATTAATCGCTTCAATTTACGCATAAAACTCATTAAAATATCACCGCCTTATGCAGATAAACCAAGTAGTTGTTCATTGTCTAAAACGTCGTACTTCAAAGCGTCAACGGAGTGATCGTATTCCTTGATAACACGGGGCTTGTCACTGTTGACGGTTGCTGGATCCCACTGATACTTTTTGTGTTCGTCTAGCATTGTTTCATTGCCTGGTGTTTTGAGTGCAAATAATCGGCCTTGTGCAAGCAAATCTTGTACACGATCAATCATTTCAGGTTCACCCAATTTGCGCACCTTAGACCACTGGACGTTGTACATTTGCCAGTATTGGGTATAAATACCACCGTCAGCAGAATCAATGGTCATGTTAGTAGGATATAGACCGTATTTATTAGTCATTTCATCAATAAAATCATGAATACGTTCTGCCTGTTCTTGTGCAGATAATTTTCTAGCGTACTTAGTAGGATCATAGTAAAACGTATCTAAAACATAAACGTTGTACTTGTTAGTAAAACCTAAGGCAACGCAAGCGGTAGCAGATACCATAAAACCGGTATCTAACCCATAGATAATATCTGTTAAATATTCATCGTCTGGAATACGGTCAACAGCTTTGAATAGATCCATGTTGTAAACATTGGTACCAAGTCCAACTGCTTCGCCTAAATACAGCCACCTGTAATAATCTGGATCATTCTTTTTGTACTGATTGATTAATTTAAGTTGCTGCTTTGTGGTAAAACCTAATTCATCATCAAGATAAGTACTTGAATCAATGAAATAATCATCATCTACTTCACGTTGAGTTACCCACTCATTCACCCACGCATAAGGGTTTCTAGGTGGGTTATATGAAATGTAAATCTTAACTTGATCAGTGAAGTCGGGCTTTTGCCTGATAAACGTTGGTACAGATTGGTCAAATACGTCAACATTCTTCAAGTTAGCAAATTCTTCAAACCAACAAGCTATAACGTTGCCTACGATGTTACTTTTTAATTTCATAGGATCATTAGCACCGTAAAAATAAAACGTTGATCCGGTCAATTTATGAGTAATTACCATAGGACTAACACGAGTACGGAACTCATTTGAGACGTGTAATATATCCATAGCCCACAATATTTGGTTATAGACTGAATCTCTTAAATATTGTTGGTTCTCACGAATACAGATAACGTTAACTGTTTTTCCTTGCTGAATGTATTTCATCATCATTGTTACAAGTTTGAGACTGATAACAGATGATTTAAAACTACCACGTCCGCCCTTGCATACGATATAAGGCTTATCAGTAGTCCACATATCATAAAAATGAGGGTTAATCTCCTTGCTTAGTTGCACTGTTTGCATTTTTGTCTCTCAACTCTTTCAACTTAGAAATATCATCGACTACTACAGTGGCATTGTCAGGATTGTCAGCTTCTTCAAGTGCTTTGAGTTGCTTTTCACTGATATTAGCTTCAGCAATAGCCTTTCTAGCTTGTGCTTCATTAAGCTTCTTGAATGCCTGGTCACGGTAAACATCAGATCTACGGTTCTTCAACCAGAAAATCATTGATGAAACATTAGGATCAACTTCTGTAACAGTTTCAGTCATTGGAATACGCTCATATACAGCTACATTTTCAGCCGTAGCAATTAAGATTTGCTCTTTTGTAGCGTCTGGATGATCTAACTTAAACATATTCATAAACTTAGTACGCTCTGCTTTTAACACAAGGTCATCTTTTTTGACCATTTTATAGGTCGTTGTCTTAATCTTGTGCTTTTTCATCGTAGAAATCAGTGAATTTTCGATTTCATAGTCAATGACTTCTTTACCCTTTTTAAGGGCGTTAGCTATGTTAGGGTACTTACTACACCAGACCGATATTGTTTCCCGTCTAACGCCTATTTTTTGGGCTATTTGCTCATTTGTGAGACCATCTCTAGCCCAGCCTTGAAGTTTGATTAGATTGTCAGGCTCTTGCCATTTTTTGTACTCAGCTTTTGCCATCTAATCATTCCTAACCGCCTTTACTACCAGTTGACGCTCTCTTTACGCCAGTTCTTGTTGTTCTACTTCCTGTCATGCTTGCCCGTCTTTGTTGACGTTGTTGTGCAGCTAATCTAAAAAATGCTCTTTCGCCTGCAGATAATCTAGCCATAAAATCACCTCTAATCTATCCACCACTATGACCGGTTGACGGTTTTAAAAGTCTAGGATCACGAATAGCAATTGCATGTCTTCCGTTTCTTAATCCGGCTAATGTATAGTGACCTTGATTGGCTCTTTTTAATCTTTGAAGTGCAGTAAGTCCACGTTGCCCTCTTACAGGGCTAAACTGTAATCTTCCATGACGTAACTCACCTCTTGAAAGACTTAAAATGTTAGTCCCAGCTCTGTGAGTATTTCTATGTAATCCAACTGTTGCCGTAGAACTTGATCTATTTCTACTAAAGGTATTCATAGTACCTGAAACAATAGTATTTTCGCCAGTCATAAATTGTCGTCGTCTAGCCATCTAATCACCTACTTTTCAAAATATCGTTTGAGTTGGTCAAACGTGATGAACTCTTCATTAGCTGGAATGTTTGCTTTCTTGTAAAACTCTTCTTTGGCGTCATTGCTTGGAAACACAACCTTGGTATAAAAATTAATGATTGTGTCGTCCTGATCTTTGTGTCTGAAGTCAGCTTTCTTTTTATTGAACTCCGCTAAACCAGCCATCTTGTCTTTTTCATCTTCGACTTCATCATCGTATGGAGTTTCTTTCTTTGATTGTTGAAGCTCTTCTTTTTCTTTACCGTCAAAGTCAAGTTCACCGTCAAACATGAAATCAATATCAGCTTTATCAAATCCCATATCTTCAAATGAAACATCATCAGATAACTTTGCTAATTCATCTAAGTCCCAATCACCTTGCATAGATGGGTTGTTTAACTGGACGTTTAACTTCTTTTCTGTCTTTTCGTCAACGTCAATAATTGCAACCGGAACATCATAATCCTTTTGACGATAAATCTTATCCGCTGCTGTTAAACGTTGATGTCCGCCAACTAAAACACCAGTGCGTTTATTCCATACAAGTGGTTCGATTAATCCGTTTTCTTTAATTGCTTTAATGAGTTTCTTTTGGTTGCTCTCGTCAATGATTCTCGGATTGTAGTCGGCAAACTTGATTTGAGATCGTTTCACCGTGCCAAACTTAAAATGCTGCAATTCTTTCAATTTTTAACCACCTGAACTCCCGGTTGAACCATGTTTATAAGTACCTTTACCTACAATAGATAAAAGTTTGTCTGCTCGCCTGAATGCTGCTCTATCGGCTGACACACTGCCATTACTAGCCCAAAGACTTGTCAAATTCATACTTCTTTTAGCACCACGTGGCCCTAGTTCAGTAACAACGCCCTTAGTAGCTCCATTTACTCGAACTTTAACATTACCTCTGTTGTCTCTCATTACAGCAACTCGACCGCCGTTAAATTTAACTCTTGGTACGGCTTTAGGCTCTGCACCTGGTTTTAGTGTTCTGCCGTACCGTAATGCTTTTCGATATACAGAACGTTCTTTAGGTGTATAGCGCATTTTAGTATCATGCTGAATCTTTTTGGCCCGTTCAGTTGCAACTCTCTTTTGACGTTGGCGTTCCATTCTTGCTCTAGTTCTTTTTTGCCTAGAATTTAAAGGACGTGAACGCATTTCTCTTAGCCATTCAGAAGTTGAAGGAATAACTCTTGCCATTATTTCTCACCCTTTTCTTTGTAAGCTTCGTACTGTAATACCCCTGCTTCTGCTTCAGGGAAAAATTTCAATATTCTTTGATAATCTTCAGGATAAATTCGTTTAATTGCTGATAATTCCTTACCAGCTAAACTATGAAAGCTAAATCCTAACTCTTGGTTAAACTTGGGATAAAACAAGTGATTCATCTTCATATATTGCTTGATTTCTTTATCAGTCCAATACATGACGGGGTAAAAACGACCTCTTTTTTCATCAATCGAACCGGAATGTTTCAGCATTGCACGTCTTACGATGGAATCATTGATCTTTTCGCCGCCTGCTATCCAATAAATACCCGTATCTTGCCGTAGAGCTTCATAGATAGCTCTAATTTTCACTCTTGGAACACTATAGTCAGCGTCCCTAAAAGAGCCGTAACGGTAAAAATCAGCGTTCTCAAAGTGAGGCACTTCAATGATTTCTACACCGTAGTGTTTCTCATACTTTGCTAACGCTTCATCTTGAAACTTAAGTCCTGGCACTAAGTACATAAAGAACGGTTGAACGTGCTTGAAATACTTCATGCACAAGTCCAACGTTACAATGCTGTCTTTACCCATGCTGAAAGAAACAAGCACGCTATCGGTTATCTGACTTTGTGTCTTGATTACGTCTAGTAAGCTCATTCTTTTTACGCTTCTTTCTTTCAAAGTCTCGTTCTAAAACTGCTAGGATAATATTTTCTTCTTTACAGCTAACAACGCCGTACTTTTTAGTCTTATACATACGCAAAATAAAAAAGCGCCTTAGCGCTTCTTTCTCCATTTAGGTTTATAAATATACTTTTTTATTTCATCATCGAACTGTTCTTTGCTAATGACCTTTATTAGCTTGTTTGGGACGTTAAATAATTTTAGCTGTCCTTTTACGTGGATAGGTTTAATAACTCTCACATTGGAAATATTCCAGTGATAGAAGTCATCTTCTTCGCAATACTCCACGCTGTCTAAGTTAACAACACATAAAGCATAGCCCGGAACAGCTCCGGCCACTTTTTTAGCGGTTGAACACATTAGCAAGTCGCCACGGTATTTCGTGTACCATGTTCTGTACTCAATTTTCTTTTTACCGGCAATCATGTCTAAAACATAATCGCCTCTAACTGATAAAGCTTTCATTATTAAATTATCCTCCTATAGGCACTACAGGAATCGAACCTGCCCGTGCGCAGCACGTTCCAGCAACTTTCAAGTGTTGATAAGTATAAAGTGCCTGCCTAACACGTGATCCTGAAAGGATCAAAGGGCTAACAAGGCATCGAACCTTGAATTTCATTTAGGCAAAACAAAATTTTCCTGCTATTTAGCCCAGAACGCCGTGAACGTGGATAAACGGCACGGCATCATTAACATAGCTCGACAAAGTATTTTGATGTTCATACATAACGTGTTTTAGTACCAAAAGGTGAAAATACTTCGTCATTGTCCGCTCTTGTAGCATTTTGCTACCGTCATCGCAGACTATTGCACCTGGTGGAATCAGACGCACCAGCAACTTATACGCTCCAAGTTGCGTCATCAGACGGTACAACGTAAAAAAGGCTTTTTATTGTTAGAGATACAAGTTACAGATCATGGTATTTGTGCCCACAATCAGGCATACTTCTATCGGCTAGTATTGCTACTAGCCTATGAGCAATGGTCGGACTTGCACCGGCACCACGCCGTGTCACCGTTACGTGTACTTTTGCGGAAGATTTACCGTTTTCATTGCTTCGTATCTAGTTAATCATCTAAAGAAAGGAGGTTTTCATAATGAATAAACTTGCACCACACAAAGTTAAAATTGGTTGTCGAAAGTTTAGTTGCTCGTCTTCCTAAATTTTCGACACTATCAATATAAGGCTTTGTCTCGTTGGTTTGTTGTTGAATTACGTTGAAAAATCGTTGAATCTTGTTGTTTTTTCGTTGAAACTCGTTGATTTCTCGTTGAAATTGTTATTTTATTCGGATAATAAAAGCGGTAAATCGTTGATGTTACGGCGTTTACACCAAAATTCCAGTCTTTCAGCAAACTCAACGCAAGCTTTTTTCTTATTTCGTCTTAATTGATAGTCACTCATACTTAACTTGATTTCAATTTGATAGTCAGTAAGTTCATTGATAAACGTACTTCGCAAAATGGTTTGGTGTTTGCTATTTTCTAAGTCACTACAGTTATTAAGTGCAATTGCAATTGTTTCAGCTCTGTAGGTTGCTTGTTCTGCTTCGCTCAAATCGGATATAAGGCTTTTTTCTACTCCATTGGTATTACTGTGGCTAGTGCCAGTTAAACTCATTTGAGGGCTTGATAATTGATTTACATGAATACCACCTAAATTCATGTAGTGCCAAAAATCGTATTTAAAAAAGTCTTTTACATTTGTAACAGTTGTTTCTACGTCGCACTTAATCACTTGTATAACTCCTACTCTTTACCGTTTAATTTTAGGTCTATTACTATGCCTGCTCTCTCTATAGCGTCAGCTAACGCATAGAATGGACGCATCACACAATAATGCTTAATAGACTGTATTCTTTCTTCACTTACATGCACTTCAGCATGGTTTCCACTTTCTACGTAGTGCAATTTATATTCATTAGTAACTACATAGGTACGTCGGCCTGTTGTAATGGTTAGTCCTGGTTTTACTTGTTTTCCTTTAATAAAAAATTCTTTCATCTTACCTACTTTCAAATCATGTTAATCAGAACAATTGCCATGAATATTACTATGACTACTCCAATAAAAATCAAAATAAATTTAGCAAAATACGTGGTTACAAGGCCAATCAATACCCAAATGAGTACCATAGCTAGTGCTTCAAAGAATCGACTAGCAAATGATTTTTCCATTTTTTTATCGTGCAGAATATCGCCAGCGCCCCATAGACCTATCAAAGTGCAAACAAATATCCAAACAATTTTTGCTAACGCTGCTAAATCAAAACTCAAAACTTATCTCCCCATTGACTAAACATATAAATTGCTATTATTAACGCTAAAATTAAGAAATCAGATACTCTTAATAGCCAGTTAGGTGTAAATCTCTCTAGCCAATTATCAAGTTGATCCCACGCATATATTGCTAAGAATAAAACCGCTAAAAAGATAATTGACACTACGAAACATACAGCAAAAAACAATAATTTATTTTCCATCGCCGTCTTCTTTCAATCGCATTAATTCCTCCATCATTTCAAGTATTTGCTCGTATAGTCCTAATATTGTTTCAAGTTGCTTTTTGTCAACTCGCCCCACTTTATAAAGCCAAACTTGATCAACTTTGTCATTAAAGAAATTAATGGAGCAAATTGTATCGTAAGCTTCATTTTCAATTTCAATTTGTTCAATGCTGCCTAGACTAGTATGAACTTTATAGCCAATTCCTTGATCTAAAAGATAATCAATAAAATCTCGCTTAACTTGCTCTTTGCTCTTCATTTTTGGTTGTCCTTTCAAATTAGCTTTGTGCTTATTAGTATTTTTAAGATCTTTAGGGTCAAGCATTGTAATTGGTGGAACTAAACTTATGTCTACTTCAAAGTCTCCTGAATAATTTTGATCACCAATTTCATTCAAATAGTCGTCAATTAAAAGTCTCACGTTAATTAATTGACTTGGGGTTAGTTCTCCCCAAGCTTTACCATATTTGTTTATTCTGAAGTTATATAAAACAATACGGCTTTTATCTTCAGCAACGTATTCAACATCATAAGCTGCTCCATCGTTTGTTGTTGAAACAATTAAGTGTGGGTTATATTCCTTTAATCTTGTTTCTAGTTCTTTTGGTGTCATTCTTTCGTTTCTTCTTTCTTTCATCTTCATAAGCTCCTATCATTTGACGAAATTCTTCAAGTTCCGGTGTGCCTTCAGCATTCTCTATACCGCCGTATTTAACATCAATGAGTAGTAATAGCCTACGACGTTGTTTTTGTCGCTCCTGTGCCTCATAAATGTCTTCTCGTGATAGCTTCGGGATCTTAATCGGCATGTAAGTCTTTTTCTTTTTGTACATTTTGCCGGTGTAAAAGCGTTTAATGTCTTCATCGGTTACTACAATTCTGCCGTCGATTTTCCAAATTATGTAGTAAACACGGGGCTCTTTCGTATCATGAATAATGTATTTATATCTCAATACATCGTGCTTGCTCTTTTGAATGATTGATCCTGAATAATAGCGGTACCAGCCTAAATAATCATCTAACTGCTTCAGTGAGCTAAATTTAAGAGTTGTGTCGTCTAAGCCATCCTCTTTAAACTCACGTATTTCTACTTCATGTCCTTGATTAGACATTTTCGGTCACCAGGAATTCTATGTCTTTTGATTTGCAGACCGGACAAAATAGGCCGTTGTCTAGCCAAATATCTAAATCATTAGCTGCAAAGTTAGTTCCGCACTTTTTACAAACATAAAGCCTGTCGTTGAGTTGTGGGTGCTTAAAACGCTGGTAACTATCTATAATTTTCTTTTCTTCCCTAGTAACTTCATAGCTGTACCCTTTGCTGTCAAATAATAGGTTTGTTATTCCGTCCCAGCCTCTTGTTACAACTCCACTGTTAGCAAATACATAAGGATCAATAACGGTTGTTAAATACTGCTCTTTGTCAAAGTTGTAATAGGTGTAAAAACTATATTGCTTCCATGGGTTAACATGATATTCCGCTATTGCTTCCATTTCCCAGCCCGGTTCAAAAGTCATATGTGTGATTAATATTTTTTCACGCTTTGCCGGTCTTTCATTGTGAGCAATAATCCAATCGCAAACACGGTCTTTCATCAATTCAACAAATACTGCGGCATTAAATTTGGGGCTTCTTAGTTGAATCTCATCTTTTACCAGCTTCATAAGTTCGGCCTTTGGTTGTGGTCTCTTTTTACTTATTGTGTTCATTGTGGTAGGTCTCCTATTCATCAAATAAACTTTTAAACTCTTCCAGGCTTTCTTCGTCTGAAATATCGTCGGCGGTGTATTCAACGCCATCAACATTCCAGCTCCAGCCAGCTTCTTTAACTGCGGTTTCGGCCACTACACTTAAAGGTTCATCACCTAGTCCGTCGCAAGCTTTTAGCCGTCGTGCGCTTAATTCTAAATACTCTAAGCTGTCATCATGACACAAGTCACCACTAGTTTTGCATTCATCATCTAATACCTTGTACTTAGCTTCATTTCTAGTATCAGCATAGGCAATTTCGGCTCCCAGATCTTCATGATGAATAATGAATACTTCCCAAGCTTTATAAGGTGTCATCTTCCTTACCCCCTTGTAAATTCTCATAGCCAAAATACAGGTTGTTTTCGTCTTCAAGTGCCTTCATTTGATCATGTAAGTTTGGATCTAAGTCAGTTAGCAGCTTCATTTCTGCCATCAAGTCTATAGCTACTAAGTACATATCAATATCATATTTATGCTTCATGATTGCCCCCTAAAATAATGTTCCTTGAACGGCCACTTGGCTTCCTCTGCCTAGTGCTGCTCTTAGCTTTGCATCTTTGCGTTCTTCCTTTTTTCTCACCTTGTAACTGCTATAAATAAACAAGATTTTTCTATATTCGGCGCTTTGATAGTCGGTAAAGCACAAATCTTTCCAGTCATATTTGTGGGTTAAGTCAAGATACTGCCAAACGGCCTTCAAGTCTTCAATTTTTGCCGGATAGCGGTATTTGAGCCAATCACCAATTTTATTAGGTGCGTGGCGCTTACCACGGTCAAAAAATACATGCTTACTTACATATGTGGCGTTCATACCATTTTCGTTAATCAGTTTAATTAGCAACTCTTTATTAACAAACTGTGCTTCACCACTTTTAACGATTTTTGGTGTGTTTTTAGGATAAATTACGTCCAATTGAAATACCTCTGTCTAAGTTATCGTCCAAATTTTTAAATAGATCTTGTAAAGTATCGGTTGGAATACCGCTTTGCGTATCTATTTTTTTATGTTTCCAGTCAGTACCGGCTTCTACACGTTTACCTGTAAGTTTGCTTAAATCATTAGCATGTAAATATTCATCAAAATACTTGTCTTTAAAAAGAGTAGACGGCCGCATGTATTTCCATGCTGGTGTATTTTGCCAGGAAAAAGCCTGATTGTTGATAACAGTTTTAAAGTCTTCAACTGTATATCCTTCGGCAAGTCTAGTTTTAATAAGTTCTTGATAAGCTTTAGTAGTTGGATTATAGTTAGTACCAGCTTTTTTATTTAAATAATCAATAATTTCAGAAATAGCAGGTTCGGCTTTAGCCGAACTTTTTTCTTTTCTTTTATTTGTTATTTCTTTATATTGATAATTCTTATTATTGTTATTTCTTAGTGTTAGGTTTACCGTCCGACGGTTTGACCGTTCGACGGTTTCACCGCATGACGGTGTACGTGTCACTTTTCCGGGATTCTGGGACGTTTCACCGTCATCGGGGTTTTCCGCATGACGGTTGAGACCGCCGGTATCACTAAGGATCCAGTTCATACCACCAAACTTACCTTTGTCGTCGTGGCGTGGTGTTCTCTTTAAATATCCATGCTCTTCAAGTTCGTTTAGGTAGTTTCTTAGTTCGGTTTCGCCACCTGGTGAGTGCTTAACAAGTTCTTTAACGTAAAACTGCCAGCCGTCTGCTTGGCTCCACATGTAATTGAATAGCCCACGAGGGCCCCAATGTAGTGAATCATCTCTCACTAAGGTGTTATCAGTATTGGTGTAGTTACCTCTTGATCGTTTAACTAATCTAGGCATCTTTCTCACCTAATTTCTTAAATGGATCCTTTTTACCATCAACAAGTTCTTTAATCTTCTTATCTTCAGCATCTTGCTTAGCTTGTTCTTTGTTGCGATCGTCCATTAATTTCTTTGAGAAGTCATAAATAGCGCTAATACTCTTAATAGCAATCTTGGTATTAACTGAATTACCTTTTCCTTTAATTACTTGCTTTGCTAACTCATCGCCAGCCATAGCCATTGCAAACACTTCGGTTAGGTCTTTACGCTTACCGTCGTAATTGATAGTCATACCCTTAAGCTCTTTAGGGGTCATGTAATCAGGCTTAGATTTAAATTCCTTTGCGTCAGTATCATCTTCTGAAGCTATACCGTAAATAGCGCTTATTGAATATCTGCGTGCGTAAGTTTGAGCTTTACCGTAATCTTGTGGGTTAGGACTACTTATATCTAGCAAGTAGGCACCAAAGTCAAAAATCGCACCTTGACTGTTAATCAAATAGTTGTGAACACCGGTTTTACCGCCGTTAGTTATTGGTTGCTGAATATAGGCAATATCTTCATCAACACTAGCTTCTTGTATCTTTTTGATAACACCGTTTAAGTCAGCATATTTATAGCCATATCCTTGCTTATCTTTGCTAGGTTGCTCAATTTTCTTTTGAACGTTAACAAATGCACTTAGCAAAGCTAATTTTGCCTTTACCGCTGCTTCAGGGCTTAGCCCTGAAATTGTCTTAAAAAAGGCTTGTCCTATTAAATCTGCAGGCCCTTCAATTAATTGCACCATTGTTAGCCCTCCAATCCTTCATACTCAATACCGTTGTCTTTTAAGAAACTTTGAAGTTGCTTTAATTGCCAGGAAGTACCCTTAACTTTCAACTTAAGAGAAAATATCTTGTCCTTAATTTCTCCGGTTTCAGGGTCTACATACTTGTTTCCTTGCTTTTTAAGATTATTAAGCCTATTTAACTTAGCTTCTTTTTGAGCCTTAGATACAGCTTCCAAGTCGCTTTTATAGTCAGTCATTGCATCAAGCACTTCAGATAAAGAATGTCCATCTAGTGTTTTAATCCAATGATCAGCAGGTAAAGCAAGTTCGTTAGCTTTCTCACTAACAATTTTTACGTTATCAACATATTGAGCTTGTTGCTGTTGAATTAAGGCGATTTGCTGATCAACTTCAGTTTCAAACTTAGTTTTGCTGTAGGACTTGTTGTCCCAGCTTGATTGATACTTGATCTTGGCTGGATCAATTTCAGCAAGTTCACACACTGCAGCAATCTGCTTTAAGTTCTTTTCATGACGTGCTTGCTTTTCTTGATCTTCAAAGACTTTGATTTCATCGCTAATCTTCGAACTTGAATCATCAATTTCATCAATTAACGATTCAACTTTATCGTTGAAATTTTTAATTGGAGCTTCAGCCTTTTTCTTGATTTCGACTTTACGGCCCTTAATTGCCTTTTTGAGCTTATTTAACTTTGCTCTAGTAGACTTAGCCTCTTTAAGATTCCCTTTTGTTACTTCGTAGTTTTCTAAGCCTTCATGCAATTGATCAATTTGATCTTTCATCTGGTTATATCCAGAAAAATCAATTTGAGCTGGTGCAAAATTTACTGGAAATGCTATTGCATTTTCATCTAATGTAATTAATTGTTTTTCTTTCATGATTAAAGCCTTCCCAAGATAGTTCTTTTACTTTCCTGCAGCTCGACAATACATTTCATCGCCCCATTCAGCTTCGGGGTCTTCATCGTCAGCATCTTCACCGTCAAGTTCTTCCATGCAAAGATCTCTAGCCTTGTCTTCGTCAATGTCATGTCCGGTAAGTGCAACAATTAGATCATCAAGGTTATCAATGTGTAATCTTGGATCAATCTTTACCAAGTCACTAATAGCTTCAGTAAAATTGGGATAGTTGCCAAACATGCCAACGGTTGCGTCAATATCATTTAACTTGTAAGTATCCATTGTTATATGCCCTCTTTTATGCCATAATTGACCTATAAATATTTTTTCATTTTATGTTCTTCACTCTTTAGCTGTCCCATGAGCTAAAGAGTTATTTTTATGCCTAAAAAACTACGCTGATCGGTTGATAGCCCAGCAAAGTTACCGCAATAAGCGCTAATAGCATTGCTACAGCTAAAAAGATTTTGATTGCGTCTTTTGTACCTATCAGCTCGTCTACTTGATAGATAGTGTTTAAAAACTTGATCCATAACTTCATCGCTCACCTCCTACTTGATAAATATGTTCCAAATCAACATCGTTGCATATTGATTCACGAAGTAGAAAAACATGTACATCAAAGCAACGATGCCTACAGCTACACAAGCGTCACGCAGTGCATAACTGATATAAGTAAGCACATGATCAAGTTTTGTTTTGCCGTAATTTTTAGGCTTTCTAAAGATTTTAAACATCTTGATTCCTCCTATTGTGGTAACTTTGCATTCCAGTCAATTTCATATTCATGTTTGTTAAGCCATTCAATCGCTGGCTTAACTAAAATAGTGGTTGTCTTACCGTTTGGCGTTTTTCTAGGATTAAGCACCCAGCCACCCTGCAGCTCATTAGTTTCAGGGTATTCATCAAAAATAAATGTCCTGATCCACTCAACACCCTTACCGTGGAACAGATCCTCACGAGTTTCTTTCGTGAGTTTTGCTGTTCTTGGTAAAGGCTTATTTTTTTGAAGGAATTTTTGAACTTCTTCTTTGAAGATTCCTTCAAATGCTTGTTCATTAATTAATGTGTTCATGATCATTACCTCTAAGCAACGTCCTCACGTTCAATGAGTGGCAAAACATCGTTTTCTTTCAAAATGTCATAGATAAATCTGCGACCTTTTTGAGTCCAAACTGTGTAGATCTTTGTTCTAAGATTTCCTTTTTTGTCTTGATAGGTCTTACTCTTAGTGCTTGTGTAGCCTTTACCCATGTAAGCCTTGTACAAGATCCATTGACCATTCACACGTCTTTGAACTTTGAATTTCTTAAGTAATCTGTTAAAAGCAACGGCACTATAGCCATAATCATTAGCAATTTGAGTAATAAGTATTGGAGTTGGATCACCAAGAATTAAATCAAGATAACTTGCTTTCTTATTTGATTCTTCAAGTTGAATGGTTAGGTTTTTGTTTTCCGCTTCAACTTCTTCAATTCGAATATCCTTTTGTTTTAATTGATCTGCAGCTTGTTGAAGTAAATCTGCTAATCCGTTCTTGTTGTGGACAACATTGAATGCTTTCTCATCTGTCATATAAGCTCCATGTTTACGAATGGCAGGTAAAACTTCTGACGTTACCCAATGCTTGAATCTTTTTGCATTTGGCATCTTGCTTGAAAGAATCAAACTGTATAATCCTGATTCATTGATGACTGTTGGCTTTTGGTTTCTTCCGATGGAGTCACGAATCGTTACCCCATCTTTTTTATCTTCTAAATCAACATGATCTTGTAGTGCTTTTCTTGTATTGGAATATCCAAGAATGTTTGCTACATCTTTTCCTACGAAGTAAGGTTCATTATTGATCTTTAAAGTTCTTACTTCGTTTCCTTCAAAATTAAATAGTTGTAATTCGTTCATTACTTTCTCCTTTTTCTTCTCAAAATGAATAGCTTTATTTCAAAAAAATATCTGGTGAAATACCCAATGCTTTTGAAAAAGCTACCGCAAAATCAGCATCGAACTTATATCTTCCATTAAGTCTTCCACTGAGCGTTGGCTCGCTGATTCCTAATTTATCAGCAAGCCAGCTTTGCTTAATGCCATGTTCACGCAAGTATTGTTTTGCCAATTTTCTTGCGTTGTCTTTCAAGACACTTGCCATTTGACCATTTCCTTTCTTCTCATTTCGTGTAACTCGATTACAGTTATATAATACTACCCGTTTTGAGAAGAGTCAACATATTTCTTTACTTTTTGACAAGAAATATTTTCAAATAGCAAATAAGATTTTACAATATACTCGTAGAGAGAAGAAAACAAAGGGGTGTAATTATGAGTGTATTCAGTAATAGATTAAAAGCGATGCGAGAAAATGCAGGCTGGACTAAGACATATGTTGCAAATAGACTGCATCTTCCATTAACTACTTATGCAAATTATGAATATGGCAATAGAGAGCCAGATATAAATACTATTGGTGCTATTTCTACTTTATTTAATACATCAAATGATTATCTGATGGGTAAAACTGACAATCCAGAGCCTAAATCATCAAATTTATCTTCTACTGACTTAGAAGATATGCTAGATAATGCCCACTCATATGATGGCAAACCAATGGATGATCATGACAGAGCATTAATTAAACAATATTTAGAAGCCCTTTTTAGTCAGCGTGACGCTCAAAAGTAGGTGATTATATGGAAAGCCATTTAAAACACTTACTAAAGAAATATGATTTAGTGATTAGATACGGCCCTACGCATGGTGAAGGTTACATTGTGCGCACTCCTGATGGATACCCCAATCTTATAATTGTCCAAGACAATTTAACTGATGAAGAAACTGAAAAAGTTATCTTACATGAGCTTGGTCATGCTGAAGCTGACGATGATACGCAAAAGGACTACAAAGATAATGCCACAACTCGCTTGATATGTGAGAGTGGTGCAAAAGCATTTGTAGTCCATGAACAAATAAAGAAATACGTTGATCTAGGTAATGACGTGGCAAGTGCCAACTGGTTGAACTTGGCTAAGTATATTGGCACTGACAATTATTACCTGGTTCAAGAGGAATTGTTGAAATATGGAGTGGAATAAAATGAAGCATAAATTATTAAAAGTAGCAATAGCATCTTTAGGTATAGCATCAGCTATGTCATTTATTACTAATAGTACTCATGTCCAGGCAACTACGTGGTACTCAAGAAAAGCACCTTACTTTGTGACGCAACGTGTAAAACTTAAAAGAAATATGGTATTTCACAGGGTAAAAGTTGCCAAAGACTCTGCACATGACACATTTGTTTCTAGCAAAAAGATAAAAAAAGGTGCCATTATAAAAGTTAGAAAAGGTGGAGCAAGCTGGGACTGGATAGTTTCTGGGCATGGTATGAAGAACTCTAATCATTACTTCTGGGTTGCTTTAAACCACTCATCAAATTGGTTTACTACACAACTAAAGAAAAAAATGAACTCAAAAGTTGACGAATCAATTTTTGGTTCAAATCCTAATTTGTTCTATAAGCAAGGTATGTTTTACAACTATGGTATTCGCTTGGATTCAGTTTCACGAGTGAATATAACTAGAGGCCATGAAAATGCTTTTGATGGTTTCTTTACAGAACACTACATAATGTTTAAAGCCACATTAATGAACTTCACCAAGCAACCTATTAATGTCAAGGCCTATCTTCAAAAGCATGTTCGCATTGAAGACAATAGCGGGCAAACATATCCAATAACCAATTACCTCCATAATAATGATGAATTAGAAAACTGGTCAAATACCGAATCTGCTGGTTATTGGGAGATTTGGCGTGACAATTTCGACTCTATTATTCACCCTGGTGGGTATAAGACTAAGAAAATTATATTATTTGGTGGAATCTGGGTTCCTTCGCAAAATGACTTTAATAAGCAATTTAAGATTACTTTCTTAGATGATAGCGGTTCACCGGTCGGCTCTGAATACTTTGCTACTGGCAGACAAGTTATTCTTTAAGTGATTTAGGATTAGGACTATTAATTGAAAAATGGAAGCCTGAAACTGAAAAAGATTAATGAAAAAAGCCCACTACTCTATTGAGTGGTGAGCTTATTTTTAATAAGGGGTGATTACATGGCTTATATTAGAAAACGTGGCAAATCATGGCAAGCTCAAGTTTCTTGGTATGACTTGAATAATGAACGTAGATATAAAACCAAAAGCGGTTTTGCAACCAAACGGCAAGCTCAAAAATGGGCCAACGAAATGGAAGTTGCTAAATCTGACAATCAAATAGTAGATAAAGACCCTATTTTTGCTAAAGAATACAGTGACTATGTTAATACTTACAAAATACAAGGCAAGGCAAAAACAACTGAACGGCGCTATCTTTATTCTGTCAAAGTCATTGAAAATTACTTTGGTAAAGTAAAATTAAGCAAGGTTACTCGCCACATGTATCAGTCTTTTATCAATGAATATGGTAAAGATCATTCCAAAAATACCATGCGGTTAATTAATCGCTATATTAAAGCATTTGCTCGTGACTGCATGGCTGACAAGCTGATAACAACTAATTTTACTGATAGGATCAATTTAACCTGGAACGATGAAAATACCCACAAAGTTGAATATTTGAACTATGATGAAATAAAAAAGCTGCTTGATTCACTTGAAGATGGTATTAAACCCTCTTATATTAGTCGATATATGATAATAACCGCTCTTTATACTGGTATGAGAATTGGTGAAATCATGGCTCTTGAATGGTCTGATATTGACTTTGACAATCATTTGATCAAAATAACCAAGTCATACAGTTATACTGAAGATAAAATCAAAGACCCTAAAACTGAAACCAGTAAACGAGTGATCAGGGTATCAAAGAAGCTGCTAGATATATTAAAGCAACTAAGAGTAAATCATCAAAAATTTGTTTTCATGTCTGCAACCGGTAATATACCCACTACTAGTGCAGCAAACAAAACACTTAAAAAGCAGCTAAAGAAATTGAAAATAAAAAAAGATCATTTTCACTTTCACTCCTTAAGACATACTCACGTGGCTTTGCTACTGTTTAAAGGCGTTCCACTTTACTCAATTTCAAAACGTTTAGGTCATGCTAATATGTCGATTACGGCTGAAGTTTATGCTTATATGCTTGACGAATTGAGACAAAAAGCAGATGATCAAATTGAAACAATTTTAGATGGCATCTAAAGATGTTCGCTGAAATGTTCGCCAAGTTCAAAATTAACCAAAATCAACCAGAACCAAAAAACGATTATTTCAGTGTTCAAAATCAACCAGAATCAACCAAAAACTAACTTGAATCTCACCCGGATCACCAAAGTAGCAACGCTTGTGTGCGTTGCTTTTTTGTTGCAAAAAATAGGCCAAAGAAAAATGCCGATAATCTTTGCTTTACGCTTTGATTGTCGGCATTTTTTTATCTAGTTAAACAGATTTCATGATCAAAGATCTTCTGCATCTCATCATTAAAATTATGTGCGATAAACACAATCGTGGTATCGGTTTTAACTAATCGTTTCAAAATTCTCATTGTTGCAGCTTGGTCAATTGCACTTGTTCCTTCATCAATCAAGATTAGCTTACTATCATGAACCTTACTACGAGCTAAAACTATTTTTTGCCTTTGACCACCTGAAACGTTTAATTTATTCAAATCAATTTCTGTTTCAATTCCATCTGGAAACTTCGATACGTCACTAGCTAGCTGCACATCGTTAATTGCTCCAGAAACAAATTGTTCTAGTTTATCATTAAACATAGTAATATTCTCGGCAATCGTCGCTGGGAACAGCACTGGAAATTGTGGCAAATAACCAATTTCGGCTAAATCTGGCTTAACTACTTTCCCACTCTCATCAAAGTATTCAATTTCACCACGAGTGGCTTTTTCTTCGCCTAAAATCAACTTAAATAAAGTACTCTTGCCAGAACCAGAGTCACCAGTAGGTAAGACCTTTTCACCAGCATTAACTTGAATATCAGGGAAAGCTACTTCTTCACCGTTCTTAAATTTGATAGCTAAACCTTTAGTTGAAAACGACACTGGCTGTTTCAAATCAACCGATTTTTCATCAATGATCTTTTTCCTGGCCTGTAAAATTTGCTTACGCAAATCCTTAGTTGCCTTCATTCGACCGCCATAATCAGCTATTCCTTGAAGCGAAGCAAACATCGCTGAACTAAAGTTACCAATACTTGCAATTAAACCAAAAGCAGCCCAATTATTAACCACCAAAAATCCAGTTAACAGGAAAATCAATGCATCCCCAACTGAATAAGCTAATTGATTTAAATAGTCCAGTTTTTGATCTACCTTTTGTTTTTCAACGTTAGCATTTTCCAATTTACCTGAACTCTTAGCAATCACGTCGAACAACTTTTGTCCTGCTAAATATCTGCGCAGTTCTGAAAGACCAATGAGCCAATCACCCAATGTCTTCAGATACTAGACTGGTAACCTTCTGTAATTGCTTATCCATCAGTTTAGGTAAATAAATCTGCACTGCCGCAAAAATTAAACACGCAAGAAGTAAGCTCCATTGAAATGTAAACAGTGTAAGAGCTACGCTAAACACGCTAACGAGCATCCCTGCTACATAACGAAATGAGTTTAGATAATCATTGTGTAGCAACGTTAAATCATTAGTCATTCTGTTCTGCACGCTGCCCGCATGATGACTCTTACCATCTTCAAAATAATGATCCGTCAATTCTTGCCTAATCAAATGAAGATACCTTTGCACGTGCTTTTGCCAGATAATTCCCGCAACATTATAAAAAAGATAGACGAAAACGTAACAGACAATCTGCAAAACGGTCCAAAAGATGAACATCTGTAAGTTGCGATTACGTACTGCATTAAATTGCAGCGTTAAAAAGTAAGCTACCCCAATTTCACCTGCTGCACCGGCCATTTGAAGTAAAAGTGCAATGCTAAAACTCCACGGATTTAATTTGAACAATTCTTTCCAGCTCATTATTTACCCTCCAAGTGAATTTCACGATCAAACAACGCCCTTTGCTCTTCACTCAAGTTGTGTGCAATCATCAAAAGTGTTTCTTTGCCCTGCGTTAAATTACGTAAAATCTTCGTCGCACCCTTTTGATCAATCGCACTAGTTGCTTCATCTAAATATAAAATTGACTTTTCATGAACCATTGCCCGCATTAAGACGACTTTTTGTTGCTGTCCGCCTGAAAGCAAATTATGCTTTACTTCAATTTCAGTAGCTAATCCATCCTTTAGTTTTTCTTCATCATGAACAAAAGCATTTGCTTCAACTGCAGAATTAACACGATCGTTCAATTTTGAATTAAACATTGTGATATTCTCCAAAATCGATGCGTCAAACATCGTTAAATCCTGTGCTAGATAGCCTATTTGATTAAAATCTGGATGAATAAGCTCATCATTTTTATTCTTAAAAATTACCTCACCACTGCTTAGCTTAATTTGTCCTAACAATACTTTTAATAAAGTAGACTTACCGGTACCGCTATCGCCTACAAGCAGAACTTTTTCACCACGGTTAATGACAAAATTAGGATAAGCAATCTTCTCACCATGCTCATATTTAACAGACAAATTCTTTACTTCAATTGAGGCAATTTCATCAATCGAATCATATTTCTTATCTGCTTCAATTTTTTGCAATTTGGCTAGCTGATCTCTCAAGGTCTTAGTTGATTTAAGCTGAATATACTTAGTTACACAACTATTTACACTGTAAAAGATCCCATTAGCAAAATAGCCAGCAGTTAGAATTGCACCTAAGCTCACTTGATGATTGAAAAATAAAATTCCAGCAATTACTGGTACACCAACACGCCCCATAACATCAAAAATGGCTGCAACCATCCCTACATAAATCATTGACTTATCACGTTGATATTCGCTTTGTTCAAGCTGATGACTTGATTCACCAATTTTCTTTTTCAAAATTGATTTATTTTTATATCTCCGAAGTTCTTCAAGTCCATTGAGCCAATTTTCGATTAAATTCAAAAACTGTGCATTCTTGGAAGATACTTTTTCCGTTGCCTTATTTGTATATTTTTCTAATAACTTAGGCACTACAATTGCGAAAAACGAAATCACCAGACTATATGCCACCAATATCCAGTGAAAAGTAAATAAAGTTCCAATTGTAAAAACGATATAAATCAAATCAAATCACAGGCAAAGTAGAAATAAACATCATAGTAGCTTGTCTGAATCATCTGCAAATCATTACCCAGATGATTTTCCATATCAGCCACTTTTTCTGGTTTCCGATAATAATGTTTAACAATATTTTGACGCACCTGATGAAATAAATTCTGCGTCTGCTTAGTATTTTGAATATTTGCAATGTTAAAACTTGAATTGCAGATTTGACCAAACACAAATTGCACAGCAATTAATTCAATAAATAAGGCAAATTTTCTTTGCGAAATTGCATTAAGTTCAGGACTAGTCAAGTAAGTATAAAAAGTAGTTGTGGCTTGCGTGAGTGCGATTAAAAACAGTACTAAAAATGCACGCTGATAGTTTGTTTTAAGATAATCTTTTAGACCCATTATTTTTCCTCGTTATTATCTACAACTAATTGACGAACTGTTTTATATCCCTAATCTGATTTGTCGCAAAGAAAAAGCACTGTCATTCGCATTCGAATTAACAGTGCAACAAATAAAGGTCGATTTTATAAAAAAGTCGCCTTAGATTCGCCTACTGCTAATACTGATTGCAAAAAATGGGTGCACTAAAAAAGTGCCAAAGTTCATTTTCTAATTAACAAATCAAGTATTAGAGATTCAAAAAGCGAATCATAAAGCAATTATCCTCTGTTTCTATAAGTTAATTAAACTATATCATCTATTTTTAATTTTGCAAGATGATTTTTATTTTTCTTCATCCAAGTACTTTTGCAATACGCTGAATACACCATTTTCAGTATTGGCCGGTGCAATAAACTTGGCATGTTTCTTAACCTTGTCCATACCGTTAGCCATAGCGTAAGAATACTTGGCAAAATCTAGCATTGGGATATCGTTGCCACCATCGCCAAAGGCAATTAAATCGTCACCAGTCATGCCCATTTTAGCAAGCAGACGCTCAAGACCACTACCTTTACTTACGCCTTTTACATTAACGTCAATGGCAAAAGTAGCCGATGCAAATGCTGAAATCTTATTATCATGATTCTTATTAAAGGCTTCTTCAACATCAGCTGCATGCTTACTGTCCATGCCAAAAGTAATTTGATAAATATCATCTTCTGGCAAATCATTCCAGTCATCAATCACATCACTATTACCAGCAAAATATGCCAGGAAGTCACGTTCATCCTTGTCAATTTCTCTGTGCAAGTATGCAATATCCTTTTGAAAGACCATAGTTGCCATCTTGCCGTATTTAGCTTGAACGTCATCGAGAAGTTCTAAAACGTCTGCTCTATTCATTGGGTAACTTGCGGCATCCTTACCCTTAATGATCAAGCGGGAACCGTTTAAAGTTACAAAGTCCATTCTATCAGCAAAGCCCTTGAAGTCTTGCTTTAATCTAACGTAAGGTCTACCTGAAGCAACGATAAAGTGTACTCCACGCTTTTCAAATTCAGTTAAAAGTTGGTCGAATTGTTCATGATCAAATTGCTTACGATCATCCAAAAAGGTACCGTCCATGTCAACTGCGACTGCTTTAAATGGTAATGTCATTCTCTTCACCTCAAAAAATTTTTTCAACAGGTTTTATCTTATCATCTAAAGCCGCTCTCATGGCAAATATTTTATCTAATTTTCAACTGCATTTTCCTGCTCCGACGCCAAATTAGTACATTCATCGCAATCAAGATCACTGTCGCAATGGCAAAAATCACATTATCGTTCCAAAATGCCATCCAGCCCCACTTAGTCAGCGAGCTTGGCGTCACTAATTCAAGCACAAGAGCATAAATATAAGACACGCCAAAAATACCAGCAATTACACAATTAAGTCCCGCTAAAAAATACACTAAATATGCTCCTATTTTTACTCGTTCTTTGAGTAAATGAATGCCAATGAGCATCAACACAAATGAAATGCATAATGGCAACACGTAAAATGTCCAAAAGCCCATAACATATCCTCCATTTTTTTGAGATTATTATGTCCAAGATTTTTAAAACTTTAGTAAAACCGTAATTAAGATTTTCCAAAAGGTGTCATCTTTTCTATACATTTTTTATTCAACTATAATAGGAATTAAAGGGAAAAGAAGGCGATCAGCTTGTACCAATGAAAGACAATATTATTAATATAGATGTAGATTGAAGGCATTTTTATGAAACCAGAAAATTTAAAAAAGCTCTTGCACCAAAATAGACATAAGCTTTCGAAGAATCACGTTAAAGAAGATCAATTAAATATTAGCTATGTAAAAATAAATGATTTAAAAACAGCAAATAAGGCATCGACCTTTAATATCGAACGCAATAAAGTCATCGATGAACAGCTCAATAAATATATGCATCCCAACTCCATCCACATTCGCTTAAAGCCTTACTTTGACTCTGGCACTTGGATCAAATGGATCGGTGTCTTGGGGGATGTAACTTTGCCGAATAAAACCAATCTCAATGGCTCATTGTTGATCGATAAAATCTCCTGCTACTCAGATAAGGTGGAAATTCTCGACTACCATGCTTGGCTGAATATTGAAAATATCAAATACATTGAACATCATAACCAACAGCTGGCAATCGGCGACTACATTGAAGGTATCAGTCAGGTTAAACAATATGGTCAGGGTAAATATGGCTTAGCCGCCACCTATATTAAAAAAGCCGGCATGTTCATCGGTACCAATAGAGCCGAAACATTGGTCAGCACCTATGATAGACAAGATTCTTGGGTGGTTGAACTAAGCAACAATAATCTGACGAAAAAGAATTATAGTGAAAACTTTATAAATAAAGATCTCGCTGAATTTGCTTCAACAGGTGCGCATGTCGATGCTAAGTTCCAACCAAGTCGGTATGAAAAGTTCCAGCAGCGTCTGCAAAATCTGCAACAAGGCGAATCTGACGATGTTTTGCCACTAATTGACAAAAATAAGCAAAAATACACTGCTACGGTTGTTCGTAGCCGTGCAGTAAAGATTCCAAACATCGCCCACAAGATGCCGCAATTAGAGGTTAAAGACGTCAAGGTCGTTGATAGCGGTCGCTTGGTCTTTGCTAGATATTCCTTGCCTTATGTGGGCGACATTAAGAAGCTAGGTGAATTGCGCACTGATGATCAAATCAGCTTCTATAGCGAAGCTGCACCAAATAGCAGCAATTCGTTCAATATGGTAACCAACTTTGAATTGCTTACAGAGCATGATTTTATCCCGCTTCCATCTAACCCAAATGCCTTTTTGGGCTACATTATGTGGCGCCACCCAGAAGAAGGCGAATCGACTTACATCGCCAACTACCAAAACTGGGCTTTGGCTAAGCAGATCCATACTGAAGAGATCGATCATGAGATCGATTCAATTCGCCCTACTTCCAATTTAACTGAGCTTGAATTAGCCAACAATTTAAGTATCGATCAAAAATTGGTTGCCAATGCAAGAAAGCAAGGCTTGATCAAACCGGTTACCAGCAATGGACTAACCAGACGTTACGATAGCAATGCCTGGAACTTGCTTAGACAGGTTATCGGTGCCCAAGATAGTACGACGATTGAACATTTAAAGCAGATTTATCCGATTTATACTACGGATGATATCGTGAAAAAGACTGGCGTGGATCGTAGCGAAGTCGATACGAGAATCCGGCAAGAAGAGTTTTTCCCACTAAACGGACTGCATTGCTCAATCAATATTTATGGTCCAAAGGTGTTTGATTTATTTAAAACACGTAAAACTGTGCAAGATCTTTTACCAAATAAGACTGGTGTGGTCACTAAGCGTGAAATTCCGGTTAATAAGTCGCTGCATGAAGTAATTGAAAAAGCTGAAGCTGAAAATAAAGAAAAGCAAAAAGCTGAAGTAACTGAACCTAAGAAGCCAGCGATCAAGTTCAGCAAGAGAGCTGAGCCAAAGCCACAAATTACGGAACCTCAACCTAAAGTTGAAGAATCTACTCCAGCAGCTACAAGCTCTATCATTATTATTTCTACCTTTGCCGATGAAAAATATGACTATGTTGCAGCTGATGCCAATAAGGCAATCGCTGAAATCATGGCGGCTGCTGAAAAAACGATGGTTAACAAGATGCTGCAAGTTAAAGACCACGCTACAGGTCAGCCTGCAATCATCTCTGTCAAGGCCATCATGAAGATGGAATTGCAATAAAATAGAAAGAAAAAGTCATGTGTCTCTAAAAACACATGGCTTTTCGTTTACTCTAAATTTTCAAAATTTGCTTTTTCTTAGCTTGAAATTCTTCTTCAGTCAGAATCCCTTGATCAAGCAAATCTTTCAACTTCTTAATCTGCTCTACTTGCTCATCAAGGTTATCATCATTTCGCGACCATTTCTTAATCGTTGCTGTCAAAAGTGCCGCAGTTGTCTTATTAAGTAAGTTAATGTTAACTTGTTCATTATTCACTATTAACGTTAATTCTTCAGATATAATTTGCTGCTGTAAGAGCACGCTCATAATCTCTGTTAACGGGATCACACGGCTATTTTCACTAGGATGTTTTTTACTCAAAATAATCAAATTTTGATTAGTACATGTCAGCATTACATCTTCACCCTGATCGGTAATTCCGAGCGCTGCATACTCGATTTTTTCATGATCACTCAGTAGATTACTAAGCGGCGCTAAATCCTTACTGTTAAACCAAATGTCATAAACTTTAGCGTTAATCAGTTGTTGTTTAAGTTCAGCTGGCAAATCTAGTTTTTTAATCTTAGCAATAACTTGTTGGCTGCGCTGGTCGGCCAAAAACGCTTGATTCGCTTTTCTTTGTTTTTTACTAAATAAATCAAAAAGTCCCATAGATATTTTCCTTAATACATAAATATTTACTTATATTATGAACTAAATTTACCTAAAAAACATCTATCTAACTCACTCGAAAACTTTCTTAAATTCATTCACTGCGCGATTTTGTCGCCGCTCATCCGGGATCACTGCATAAACGACCTTTGAAATACTGGTTGGCTGCTCGAACGTCCTCTGCCACATCTTGGCAACTTCGGCTGGCTTAAAGCCAAAGACGCCGGCGCCCCATGCACCAAGGATCAATACATCAACTTTTTGATCTTCAGCTATTTTTTTAACAAAATTCATTCGACTAAGCATTGCGCTGTCAGCATCACTGTAGAACTTCATCTGCTCTTCTGGCTCACGCAAGGTGCGACGACCAGCAGTCTTATTAGGTGCGGCACATGTGAGCACACCACTTTGAACATCCCCATCCCAGATAATATCAGGCGAATAAAGTCCGCGGTTCATATATAGGCCGCGATTTCTGTGCTGTTTATTCCAAGCATAAAAATCACGTTGACTTGCAATAACCGGATAAAGGTCTGACTGCGTACAAATCGCTTCTTCTTGCGCCATTGCACCGTTTAAAAAACCACCACCAGGATTAACATATGAAGCAAAATTCAAAGCAGCTACTTTTTGTTGCGGATAATCTTGGCAGGCCTTAATCACGGCTTGATTAGTAGCAAGGGGCCAGACAATTTGCTTAGCTTTTTGAGTAAAATCATCAACTTCTTTATCGGCAAAAGCATCAACACTATAAACCTTGGTACCTTTAATTGAAGCTCGAATTTGAGATTGATATTTTTGCTCGATCATCGCTTCATGTTTGCGGGCCACATTGCTATAATGTTCACGTTTAGAGTTATAATTTGTCATCAGTTTTCCTTTCTAAAAAATATCGAAGTTTGAACATTTGTTTGATATAATTTTAATAAAAAACTAGCACAAATACAACTAAGAGGAATAAGAATGAGAACTCTAAATATTATCGGTATCAGCATTTATCTGATTATTGCAGTCGTTTTGGCGGTCAGACGTATTCAGCTCACCCAGGCATTTCACCAAAATAAAATTAAGGAAGAAAATTACGATCATCTAACTAAGCGAAACACGATTGAATTAATCGTAGTCGTTGTTCTAGCATTGCTTTACGTTTATACGCCATTTAAGATTTTTATTTTTTAACAAAAAAAAGCCGGCAAAATCGCCGACTTTTTCATTATATAAACTTAACATACTTGCGTCCTAATTTAATCTGCGCATAACTACGCTTGCCATCTTAAACACACGATTTACATGATACTTAACACCTGGCTTAGCCTTGCGTGAATTCTTCACCAACTTACCCTTTTTATTAATCGTGACAAATCTTATATTAATTCCCAATCATAATATTAGTACTCTATTTTATAATTAAAAATAAAATTGCACTGATACTTATATAAGAGGACTCTAAAATTAACTTGATCTCATCTTTTTTGATTGCGCTGTCACCTTAAACAGGTAAACTATAATTAATAAGAAAAAAAGGAGCGAAATCAATGAAATACAATCAATATGCCTATGTTGAAACCAGCTTTGATCAACAAGTCAAAGAATTAATCGACATCAACTTCCTACCTAGAAACTACGAAGACTGGTCTTTCAGCGACCTGCTTGAAAAACTCGTTAAAAATGCAATCGCTGAAGCCAAGACTGATGCTGCTAAAACGGCCAAGTTGAACGAATTCGCTGTTTCAGATCATGAAACTTTAGCAGATTTCTTAAAAGAAAAGTCTGAATCCATCAGCACCGAACAATTCTACAACGTTGCTTTGCAACTGCTCGGCTATCACGTTCACTACGACTATCAATTTGATGACCCAACTCGCTTTATGCAAAAAAATGCTTTGCCATTTGTTCAAGACATCAGCGACAATCACAAATTGATCTCAGCCTTCTACCGTTTGCTCAACACTCGTAGTAAGAATGGTCAAATCTTGCTCGATGTGATGGCTGGTAAAGGCTACTTCACTCAATTCTGGGGCCAAAACGAATTCAAATTCTTCAACGGCAAGTCCATCCCTGTTTTTGACACTAACAAGGTAATCCGTGAAGTCGTTTACGTAGAAACTGATCTTGACACCGACCACGACGGTAAGAGCGACTTGATTCAAGTTACTGTCTTCCGTCCTGCCGAAACTAACAAAGGCCTCAAGGTGCCAGCACTTTACACTGCATCCCCATACTTTGGTGGCATCATCGCCAACGAAAAACGAAACCACAACGTTGATGAAAACTTGTCCGATGCAAGTACTTGGAACGACCCACAATATGAACACTCTCCAATCGTTAAGGCAGAAAAGCCAGACGGCTCAAGCCACCCAGCAACTGAAGAAGCAGTTCACAAGTCATCTTACCCATTAAACGAATATATGCTTGCTCGTGGTTTTGCTAGCGTCTTTGCTGGTGCCATCGGTACGCGCGGCAGTGACGGTGTCAGAATTACCGGTGCACCTGAAGAAACTGAATCAGCTGCAGCTGTCATTGAATGGCTTCACGGCGACCGTGTTGCTTACACCGACCGAACCAGAACTGTTCAAACCAAAGCCGATTGGTGCAACGGCAACATCGGGATGACTGGTCGTTCATACTTGGGTACTTTGCAAATCGCTATTGCAACTACTGGCGTCAAGGGTCTGAAGACTGTTGTTTCTGAAGCTGCTATTTCATCATGGTACGACTACTACCGCGAACACGGTTTGGTTATTGCTCCTGAGGCTTGCCAAGGTGAAGACCTCGATCTTTTGGCTGAAACTTGTCAATCTAACTTGTGGGATGCCGGTTCCTACCTCAAGATCAAGCCAGAATACGACAAGATGCAAAAGGAATTACTTGAAAAAGAAGACCGTAAAACTGGTCAATATTCTGACTTCTGGGAAGCAAGAAATTACCGTCATCACGCAGATGGCATCAAGTGCTCATGGATTTCAGTTCATGGTTTAAACGACTGGAACGTTAAGCCAAAGAACGTCTACAAGATTTGGCAACTCGTTTCTAAGATGCCAATGAAGCACCACCTCTTCTTGCACCAAGGTCCGCACTATAACATGAACAACTTCGTTTCCATCGACTTTACTGACTTGATGAACCTCTGGTTTGTTCATGAACTCCTTGGCGTAGAAAACAATGCCTACAACCAATGGCCAACAGTCATGATTCAAGACAACTTGCAAGCTGACAAGTGGCATGAAGAAAAGGACTGGAACGACGAATTAGGTCAAGAAAAGAGCTACTACCCTACTGACGAAGGCGATCTTTACGCAGATGGCAATGGTCAAGCTAAGAAGTCATTCACTGACGTAGGTGGCATCGAATTCAAGAAGGCTGGCATTTCTGAAAGCGACTGGCAATACAAGTTTATCTGTGGTGATGAAAAGTGGGCTAAGCCAAGCTTACGCTTTGTCACAGATGAATTTATCCACCCAACTACAATCGTAGGTCGTCCTGAAGTTAAGGTCAGAGTCAAAGGTTCTCTTCCTAAGGGTCAAATTTCTGTTGCTTTGGTTGAACTTGGCGAAAGACAACGTTTGACTGCAACACCTAAGTTTTTGATGCGTGGTGGCCAAGAATTGGGTTATAGATTTGGCACTGACACTTTGCAAGAATTTGTTCCAGACAAGAAGACCAAGGCTAAGTTGATCACTAAGGCCCACATGAACATGCAAAACTACAAGGACATGAAGAAGCCTGAAGCAATTGAAGCTGACAAGTTCTACGATTTGGACTTCTTGCTTCAACCTACCTACTACACTATTCCATCAGGCAGCAAGTTAGCTTTGATCATTTACTCAACTGATGAAGGCATGACTAAGCGTCCACTTGAGGAAGAAACTTACACAGTTGATTTGGCTAATACTGAAATCAAGTTTTATAAAAAATAGAATTTAAACAAAACATCATCAAAAAAGACTACTAAGCGAAAACTTAGCAGTCTTTTTTTACTCAAACAACTTCTTATACTCGCCATAACCTGCTTCATCTAGCTTTTCATATGGAATAAAACGCAATGCTGCAGAATTAATGCAATAGCGCAAACCGCCACGGTCCACAGGCCCATCAGTAAAAACATGACCCAAATGTGACTGCGCCTCTGGACTTACCACTTCGGTACGCTCCATGCCATGTGACTGATCGCGGTGATACTTCAGTTTCTCAATCGGCTTAGTAAAACTAGGCCAGCCGCATCCCGCATCATACTTATCCTTGCTAGAAAACAACGGCTCACCTGACACCACATCAACGTAAATGCCTTTTTCATAAAAATTGTCGTACTTACCAGTGAAAGGATACTCCGTCGCCGCATTCTGAGTGACCTCGTATTCTTCCTTAGTCAACTTCTTCAAAGCTTCTTTTTTCTTATTTTCGTCTAAAACCATCTTTTCACCTCATCAAAAAAGAGCGACAGAATCTATCTGCCGCCTCAATCTAGATATGTTCAGTCGTTTTTGGAAAGAAATTATCGATCTGTTTTTCATAGATGTCGAATTTATATTTCGTCACAAATTCATTCGTCGGATCGAATATTCTCACTTGCAACATTTCATTTTTACCATTCATGTGCACTTCTTTATTTGGCACTTTAAAAAATGACTCAAACGCTGCAATGACATTTTGATATGAACTATAAACGTGGACATTATGCTCTATTATTTCGCCATTACGAGAATATCTTCGTGCATCAATTACATATACAGTATTGTCATTCATAATTTCAATCTGCTCCTTTGATAGACTCTTCCCACTACTTATATTTTAATCCAAAATGGTCTAGAACATATTTCTTTTGCTTAAAAAAACAAAAAACGTCGGATGAAATTCATCCAACGTTCTCCAGTCAACTACCCTAGACTGAAGTCTAGGGCTTAGTGGCTCG